>UMLW01023703.1_pt1 | contig 17377 bp, 18 predicted proteins | sample 1966601 | NCBI WGS metagenome assembly UMLW01 (sample SAMEA4836211, study PRJEB28245) | human gut metagenome | biome: gut microbiome; material: fecal sample | place: Denmark | collected 2008 | reverse complement strand
TGAGCTTCATGCGCTTGCCGGTACCGTTCCAGCCGGTGTTGACCAGATAAACCTTCGCGCCGGCCTTCTCCACCTTGTCGGCCAGCATGGCGGCATAGACAGAGGGATCCAGGGGCAGGAAGGGCTCGCCGAAGCAGGTGGAGAAGGTAGGCACAGGCTCGGTGACGCCGATCTCCGTGCCGGCTACCTTGGAGGTGAAGCCGGAGACGAAGTAGTACATGGCCTGGTTCTTATCCAGCTTGCTGATGGGGGGCAACACACCGTAGGCATCGGCGGTCAGGAAGATGACCGTCTTGGGAACGCTGGGGCTCATGCCGGACAGCTCGGCGTTGGGGATATACTCCACGGGATAACCCACGCGGGAGTTGACGGCCAGGGAGTCGTCGTCGAAGTCGAACTCACGGGTGTCGGGATCCATGACCACGTTCTCTACCAGCGCGCCGAACTTGATGGCATTGTAGATCTCCGGCTCACCCTCGGGGCTCAGGTTGATGCACTTGGCGTAGCAGCCGCCCTCGAAGTTGAAGACGGAGTCGTCCGCCCAACCGTGCTCGTCATCGCCGATGAGCATACGGTTGGGATCGGCGGACAGCGTGGTCTTGCCGGTGCCGGACAGGCCGAAGAACACGGCGCTGTCGCCGTTCTTGCCGATGTTGGCGGAGCAGTGCATGGGGAACACGCCCTGCTTGGGCAGCACATAGTTCATCACGGAGAAGACGGACTTCTTGATCTCGCCGGCGTACTGGGTGCCGCAGATCACCACCTCGTGGGCCTCGTAGTCCACCAGAATGGCGGCCTCGCTGCGGGTGCCGTCGATCTCGGGGATGCACTTGAAGCCGGGGGCGGCGATGATGGTATAATCCTCCTTAAAATCCTTCAGCTGCTCGGCCGTGGGGCGGCGCAGGAGCTGGTGGATAAAGAGATTCTGGCTGGCCAGCTCGTTGACGATGCGGAAGGCCTTGGTGTACTTGGGATCGGCGCCGGCAAAGCCGTCAAAGATAAAGATCTCCTTGCCCTGCAGATAGGCGATGACCTTGGCGCGGATGGCATCGAACTTGGCCTTCTCGATAGGACGGTTCACCTTGCCCCAGGCGATGTCGTCATGGACGGCAGGGGTGTCCACGATAAACTTGTCATTGGCGCTGCGGCCGGTGTATTTCCCGGTCTTGACCACCAGGGCGCCGGTGTTGGACAGCGTACCCTCGCCGCGGCAAAGCGCGTGCTCGGTCAGCTGTGCGGGGGTCAGATTACGATAGACCGCCTTGGCGTTGATGATACCCAGCTTTTCCAGTCCGTAAGTTTCCATTTGCAAAACCTCCTGTTTGAAATGTCGCCGCGTCCGCCGCCGGCGGCGCGTTGCTTGCTTGTTCACCTTGGATTATACCATACGTTTAGGACAGTTAACAGTCCTTTTTCGCATTTTTCCTGAAAATCTTTCTTTATCTCTGAAAAATTTTTATCATTTCATTCGGTGAGCGCACAGTGGCAAAAAGTGTTCCGCCGCCGGATCCCGATCGCATACTTTTCTCTTTACGCAAGGATAACACCGTATTATGATAATGTCAATTTGCGAAAACCACGATTTTCTAAGAGGAGCGCCGCGCTATGGCACACAAGATACCCATATGTGAAATACCTCTCGCCCCTGCTGCTGTTCGGCCTGAACGGCGTGGTGATACTCAACGGCGTTGCCGGCGGTACACGGAGCGCCGTGTTTTTCTCCGTGCTGCTGGGCGAAACGCTGACCCCGCCCGCTGGCTGGACGCGGCTATGGTGCTGGGCGGCGCCATGCTGGCGGAGTTCGTACATCCGCGAAAGTAACGGAAACGATCTCCCCGCCTCCCCCGCGCAAAGTGCAAAACCTCCGGCTGAGCCGGAGGTTTTGCTTTATTTGGCGCATATCTCGCTGATGGCTGCCAGGAGCTCCGTTTTGCCGGTGCCCTTCTCGGCGGAAAAGGGGATCAGCAGCGCCTCCTCCGGCAGGGTCAGCGTCTGGCGGATCAGGGTCAGATTTGGCTCGATCTCGCTCTTTTTCAGCTTGTCCAGCTTGTTGGCCACGACGATGACCGGGCAGCCGGTGCCCTTGAACCAGTCGCACATGGTCACGTCATCGGCGGTGGGCTTGTGCCGCGCATCCACGATCAGCACGCCCAGGGTAATGAGCCCCTCCTCGGCGAAGTAACGCTCCATCAGGCGGCCCCAGCGGTCGCGCTCCTCCTTGGAGACCTTGGCATAGCCGTAGCCGGGCAGGTCGGTGAAGTATAGCCTGCCGTCGATGTCAAAATAGTTGATCTGGCTGGTCTTGCCAGGGGTAGCGCCCACCCGGGCGAAATTCTTGCGGCCCAGCAGCCGGTTAATGACGGAGGACTTGCCCACGTTGCTGCGCCCCGCGAAGGTGACCTGGGGCTTTCCGTCGCGGATAAATGTCTCCGCCCTTACGGCCGAGAGCACGAACTCCGCCTTATTAAAGTTGATCGCCATGACGCACCTCCTGCATAGCCGGACTACCCATCACCGCCAGATGCTCCACCGCCGCCTCTTTTTTCGGCAGGGTCAGTGCATGGGCAAACACGGCGTCCACCGTCTCGGCAGTGATAAAGCGCAGCGCCTCCCGTACGGCGGGATCGATGTCCGCCAGATCCTTCTCGTTTTCCCGGGGAATGATGACGGTCCGGATGCCGCTGCGCTTGGCCGCCATGGTCTTTTCCCGCAGGCCGCCGATGGGCAGCACGCGGCCCCGCAGCGTCACCTCGCCGGTCATAGCCACGTCATGGCGCACGGCGCGGCCCGTCAGGGCCGACAGCATAGCCGTGGCGATAGCGATGCCGGCGGAGGGGCCATCCTTGGGCACCGCGCCCTCCGGGAAGTGGACATGAATGTCCTTGGTCTTATAGAAATCCGGGGCAATGCCCAGCTCGGCGGCACGACTCCGCAGGCAGGTATAGGCCGCCTTTACGGACTCCTGCATCACCTGGCCCAGATTGCCGGTAAGCTCCAGCTTGCCGGTGCCGTCCATCACACCGGCCTCCACCTCCAGCAGCTCGCCGCCCACTTCGGTCCACGCCAGGCCGTTGACAACACCGATCTGGTCAATCTTGCTGCGGGTATCCTGGGCATAGGGCGGCGTATCCAGGAATTCACGCAGGCTCTTAGCTGTAATGTCTATGCGCTTTACGCCCGTTTCCACCAAACGCATGGCGGCGCGGCGGCACAGCTTGCCCAGCTGGCGCTCCAGTGTGCGGACGCCGGACTCCTTGGTATAGTCGGTAATGATGGCCCGCAGGGCTTCATCGTCCAGGCGCAGCTGGCCGCGGCGGATGCCGTTCTCCTTCAGCTGCTTGGGCAGCAGATGCTCGCGGGCGATGTGCAGCTTTTCCTCGTCGGTGTAGCTGCCCAGCTCGATGACCTCCATGCGGTCGAGCAGCGGACGGGGTATGGTGGACGTGGTGTTGGCGGTGGTGATGAACATCACGCGGCTCAGGTCCACAGGCAGCTCGATGAAGTGGTCGCGGAAAGCCCCGTTCTGCTCACTATCCAGTACCTCCAGCAGGGCCGAAGCCGGGTCGCCCCGCATATCGCTGGCCAGCTTGTCGATCTCATCCAGCACCAGCAGAGGGTTCATGGTACCGGCGCGGGTCAGGGCCTCGATAATGCGGCCGGGCATAGCGCCGATATACGTCTTGCGGTGGCCGCGGATATCCGCCTCGTCCCGCACGCCGCCCAGACTCAGCCGGGCGCACTTGCGGTTCATGGCCTTGGCCACGGACAGGGCCACGGAGGTCTTTCCCACGCCGGGAGGCCCCACCAGGCAGAGTATCCTGCCCTTGGCGTCCGGGTTCAGCTGCCGCACGGCGATAAACTCCAAAATGCGCTGCTTGACCTTATCCAGGCCGTAGTGGTCCTTGTCCAGTATCTTTCGGGCCTGCGCCACATCCGCCCTCTCCCGGGTAAGCTTGTGCCAAGGCAGCTCCAGGCACACATCCAGATAGTTGCGTATCACCGAGGCCTCGGCGCTGCCGAAGGGCTGCTTGCCCAGGCGCTCCACCTCTTTTGTCAGCTTGGTATGTATCTCGTCCGGCAGGTCCGCCGCCTGTATCCTGGCGGCGTACTCCCCCAGTTCCTCGTCGCCGTCATCCCCCAGCTCATGCTGCAATACCTTCACCTGCTCCCGCAGGATCATGTCCTTCTGTACCTGGGCCACGCGGCGGCGTACCTTCTGCTCCATTTCGCTCTCCAGTGAGATGACATCCACCTCATGGGTCAGGATATCGTTGACGATACGCAGACGCTTATCCGGGTGCAGCTCCTCCAGCACCCGCTGGCGGTCCTGGTGCCGCAGGGTGATATTCTGGGCGATCAGGTCGGCCAGACGGCCGGTATCACTGCAGTCCAGCACCGCGGCGGCGAAGTCTTCGCCGATGCCGTTGGCCAGCTCGCGGTATTCACCGAAGAGCACATAGGTCCGGCGTATCAGCGCCTCGCTGCGGGCCGTATGGCGGGCCGCCATCTCGGGCAGCAGCTCGGCCTGGGCCTGCAAAAACGGTTTTTTCTGCCACAGCCGGTGCAGCCGCGCCCGGCTCTCGCCCTCCGCGATGACACGCACCGTAGTGTCCGAGGTCTTGATGATCTGCAAAATATGACACACCGTGCCGATGGTGTACAGATCCTCCTCTCCCGGCTCCGCCGTGGACAGGTCCTTCTGCGTCATCGCCAGCAGCCGGCGGTCATTCTCCATGGCGTTGTCCAGAGCGAAGATGGAGATATCGCGCTCCGCGTCAAAGGACACCGTCTGCCCGGGGAAAGCCGTCAAGCCGCGCAGTGCCAGCACCGGAATGTTCCGGGTGATCGTTTCCATAGTTGCCTCCTTTCTCCCGCCGGACGGCGGGCGTTGGGAAAAGGGTAGTATCCGAACTGCCGGAAAAGCCTTGGCTTTTCCGGCAGTCTGAGTCTCTGTTAAGACGCCGGGGCGGTGGAGGTCTTCTCCGCCGTGCCGGTCTTGAATTTAGCGCGCTGCGCCACCTTTTCCGGGTCGTGCAGCACCGTGGGCTCGGCATTCCCGTCCACACACGCCTTTGTAATGGTCACATCGGTGATGGTGGGGTCGGAGGGCACATCGTACATGACCTTGGTCAGCAGTCCCTCCATCACCGCCCGCAGACCGCGCGCGCCGATGTTCCGTGCCAGCGCGGTGTCCGCCACCGCCTCCAGCGCATCCTGATCGAAATGCAGCTCCACGCCATCGTAGCTGAGCAGCTTCTGGTACTGCTTCACCAGCGCGTTCTTCGGCTCGGTGAGTATCCGCACCAGATCCTCCCGGGTCAGCCCCTGCAGGGCGGTGATGACCGGCATACGGCCTACCAACTCGGGGATGATGCCGAACTTCAGCAGATCGTGGGGCTGGACCTGCTGGAACAGTTCGCCGGTATGGCGCTCTTTTTTGCTCTGCACCGCATTCTCAAACCCCATGCTGCGCTTGCCCACCCGGTCCTCGATGATCTTTTCCAGACCGTCGAAGGCGCCGCCGCAGATAAACAGGATGTTGCTGGTATCCAGCTGGATGAACTCCTGATGGGGGTGCTTGCGCCCTCCCTGGGGCGGCACATTGGCAACAGTGCCCTCCAATATCTTCAGCAGCGCCTGCTGCACGCCCTCGCCGGACACATCGCGTGTGATGGACGTATTCTCGCTCTTCCGAGCGATCTTGTCGATCTCATCCACGTAGATGATGCCCCGCTCGGCCAGCTCTACGTCGAAATCCGCCGCCTGCAAAAGGCGCAGCAGTATATTCTCTACGTCGTCACCCACATAGCCGGCCTCGGTCAGTGTGGTGGCATCGGCAATGGCAAAGGGGACCTTCAGCACCCGCGCCAGCGTCTGGGCAAACAGCGTCTTGCCGGAGCCGGTAGGACCGATCATCAGGATATTGCTTTTCTGCAGCTCCACATCCTCGTCGCCGCCGAAATAAATGCGCTTGTAGTGGTTGTACACCGACACGGACAGCGCCACCTTGGCTGCCTCCTGCCCGATAACATACTGGTCCAGCACGTCGTGTATCTCCTTGGGCGTAGGCAACTCGTCCATGCTGTCTATACCGTCGGCGGCCGTGGTGTAGCCGTCGTTCAGGATATCCATGCACAGCTGGACGCACTCGTCGCAAATTCGGACACCGGGACCCTGAATCATGCGATGGACCTGACTCTCCGGCTTGCCGCAGAACGAGCAGCGCAGGGCCTTCTTATCTTCTGCCATTCGTTTTTACCTCTTATATATGACCTTATCCACCAGACCGTATTCCCGGGCCTCCTCCGCGATCATCCAGTTGTCGCGCTCGGAATCCGTCTTGATCTGCTCCGGCGTCTTGCCGGTATTCTCCGCCATGATCTTGTTCAGGCGCTGCTTGATCTTCAGGAAATGCTCCACATCGATCTCCATATCCGTGACCTTGCCCTGGGTACCGGCGGAGGGCTGGTGGATCATGATCTCCGCGTTGGGCAGCGCGATGCGCTTTCCCTTGGCACCGCTGGACAGCAGGAACGCACCCATGCTGGCGGCCATGCCGATGCAGATGGTGGACACGTCGCACTTAATGTACTGCATGGTGTCATAAATGGCCATACCGGCGGTCACGCTGCCGCCGGGGCTGTTGATATACATCTGAATATCCTTGTCGGGGTCCTGCGCCTCGAGATAGAGAAGCTGTGCCACGACGAGGCTGGCGGTGGTATCATTCACCTCTTCGCCCAGGAATACGATACGGTCGTTGAGCAAGCGGGAGAAAATGTCATAGGAACGCTCACCGCGGTTGGTCTGCTCCACAACGTAAGGGACTAAGCTCATAAAAAATACCTCCTGTATGATAGATGCCTGATTATACCCACCCGACTGTGTTTTTCATAAGAGCCCGCGGCGGCGGGGGAAATGTTTTCACCCCGCCGCGCCGGCTTTTCTCTCTTGTATACAGCGAATTACTCCGCGTCCTTCTTGGCGGTCTTCTTAGCCGCAGGCTTCTTGGCGGGGGCCTTCTCGGCCTTCTCCTCACCCTCGGCCTTCTTCGTCGTCTTCTTGGCGGCAGGCTTCTTGGCGGGCTTCTCCACGATCTCGCCCTCGGCCTCCAGTTCGGCCTTCTCCTCAGCGGGGGCCACAGCCTTGGCGCTGTCCGCCACGACCTTGATGACCTTCTCACGGATGACCTGCTCCTTCACTTCCTCGGGGCGCAGATACTTCTTCACGGTATCCAGATCCATACCGTATTTGTCGGCCACGTTCTTCATCTCAGCCTCCACCTCGTCGTCGGTGGCATCCAACTTCTCGGCATCGATGATTGCTTTGACGGCCAGGTCCATCTTCACCTGCTGCTCGGCAGGGCCGTAGGCCTGCTTGATAAAGTCGGCCTCGGTGGTATTGGTCATCTTCAGATACTGGTCGAAGGGGATGCCCTGAGAGGCCAGCTGCTGCTTGAAGCCCTCGGTCATCTGGGCGGCCTGCAGCTCCACCATCTCGGTGGGGATCTCGGCCTCGACACTCTCGGCCACCTTGGCCATCAGCACGTCCTCAAAGGCGCGCTGGGCAGCCTCGGTGCGCTCGACGGTCATCTTCTTTTTAATATCGGCCTTCAGGTCCTTCAGCGTGTCAAACTCGGACACATCCTTGGCAAACTCGTCGTCAATGGCGGGGACCTCCTTGACCTTGACCTCGTTGATCTTCACATGGAAGATCACGGGCTTGCCGGCCAGCTCAGGTGTGTAGTTCTCGGGGAAGGTAATGTCGATATCCTTCTCCTCGCCGGCCTTCATGCCGATCAGCTGGTCCTCGAAACCGGGGACAAAGCTGCCGGAGCCGATCTCCAGATCAAAGTTCTCACCCTTGCCGCCATCGAATGCCTTGCCATTATCAAAGCCCTCAAAATCGATATCCGCGGTGTCGCCCTTCTTCACAGCGCGGTCCACGGAGACCAGACGGCTGTTGCGGTCCGCCATCTCTTTCAGCCGAGCGTTCACATCGGCAGCAGCCACCTTGACCTCCGCCTTAGGCGCCTCCAGGCCCTTGTACTGGCCCAGCTTCACCTCAGGGTATATGGCCACGGTGCACTTGAACACCACACCGTCCTTGGTACAGCTCTCCAGCTCCACCTCGGGATAGCCGACGACGTTCAGTTCCTGCTCCTTCACGGCGGCCTCATAGGCGTCGGGGAGAATGATATTCACGGCTTCCTCATAAAAGACCTCGGCGCCGTACATCTTCTCGATAATCTTACGGGGGGCCTTACCCACGCGGAAGCCGGGTACGTTGATCTTACCGCGCATCTTCAGATACGCTTTGTTGACGGCGGCCTCGAATTCCTCGGCGCTCGTCTCGATGGTCAGTGCGACCCTGCTCTTTTCCAGTTTCTCGCAGCTTTTCACAGTCATTTGTTATTTCCTCCGTTCCGCATGGACAGGTTGTCGTGCCGATGTCCATACAATATAGTATCATAGCAGAAAGCTACGAAAATTTCCACTATTTTTTTTAGTTTTTTCCCTGTTTTTTCAGATTTCTGTATGCCACAGGAATTAGTGATCAATCGCAAATCTTGACAGGGGTAAAATCCAGGTAGTCAGCGGCCACCAGATGGAATTCCGTGTTGTAATGGCGGCCCTCCAGCGCACGCTTCTGGGCGGCGCCGTGGAGGTGGCCGAAATAGCACTCCTTAACGCCGTAGCGCTGCAGCAGGCGCAGTATCTCCGGACATTCATACCCCTGGTACAAAGGAGGATAATGCAGAAAACATATCTTTTCGCAACTTTCTCCCGCCATTTTCAATGATATTTCCAGTCTTCCTACCTCTCGCGCTAACATTTTTTCGTTGTGTGTGCTCTGGTTGTCCAGCTCGTAAAACCAGCCGCGGGTACCACATAACGATATATCGTTATAATGCAGGCAGTTGTTGTGCAGTATCTCCAGGGAGCGCAGCCCGTGCTCGTCAAAAAAGCGCTGCATTTTGGCGGCGGTGTTCCACCAGTAATCGTGGTTGCCCTTCATTAAGATCTTCCGGCCCGGGAGGTTGTGAATAAACGTTAAATCGTTCAGTGACTCCTCCAGGCTCATACCCCAGCTGAGATCGCCGCAGAGCACGGTGGTGTCATTTTCCGTCACCGCCGAGAAACCTCGTTGTATCTTCTCCACATAATTCTGCCAGCGGTCGCCGAAGATATCCATGGGCTTGTCGCTGCCCAAGGACAGGTGCAGATCGCCGATGGTATAGAGTGCCACAAGTCCCCTCCTCTCTTTATTTTCAGTATATGTAATGTGATATCACTTCACAATATCCTTCGCCAGTTGTTCCAGAAAATATCCTCCAGCAGCGACTGGGGATATCCCCTCTCCTCCAACGCCTGATAGAGCTTAGCCACGTCCTGCACGCCGGTCATACCAGCAGCCAGGGCCTCGCAGCCATCCAGGTCGCCGCCGATGGCAACTGTCGACTCGCCGCTAAGTGAGAGAAAATGCTCGATGTGGGCAATGAGATCGTCCATGTGGCCGCCGCCTACGAAATCGAGGTAGAGATTGATGCCGACCACGCCGCCGGTATCGCGGACGGCGCGGAACATATCATCGGTAAGATTTCGTCTGTGCGGGCACAGGCCGGGGGCGCGGGCGTTGGAATGAGAGGCCACGACGGGGCCTTTCGCTGCCTGTATCACGTCCCAGAAACCGGCATCAGATATGTGAGAAACATCTGCAAATATTCCGTATTCATACATTTTTGCAACGAATTCACGACCATAAACAGACAATCCGCGGTCAGGCTCATCGGCGCAGGAGCCTGAGAGGACATTGGCGTTGTTCCAGACCGGATTGATCAGTCGGACGCCCCAGGAGGCCACGGTTTCCAGGTGATCCAGGGCACAGTCCAGCAGGTCGGCCCCCTCGACGCTCAAGAGCGCGGCGGTCCGGTGTTGGGCAGCTGCGGCGTCCACCTCCGCGCCGGTTTTGCAGCGTGAGACCAGGTCGGAATTTTCCTGTATTTGGGAAAGGAACCAATCGTGCATTTCACGAAGTTTCGTCCATGCGGTATTTGGAGGCAGCGCGCGTACATCGTCGTACAGGGCAAAAAACTGAGCGCGTTTCCGGTAGTGTTGACCACGGAGCAGGTCCACGTGGCCCCTGTTTTCCCGCAGGGCGGCGCAGGCGGAAAAGTAGGCGCGGCACTCGTCCTCCGTAGCGCCGTAGTCCGGCACCGCCTCTCTTTTCATGCAGCGCCATATCGTATCACAATGTCCGTCAAAATACGGTATATTCTGTATTTCCGTCACAAAAATATTCCTTTCTTACAGCAGCGCAGGCAGGCTGTACCCCCTGTTTTTTTCGGTTTTCTTTCCAATTTCTGTCATTGAAAGGCATCCTCTACATACACGATACGGACGCTTTTTTCATCCCCGGGCGCGGCGGCGTAGACCTCGGCCACGTCAAAGCGGGCGGGGCAATCCAGGCCATTGTCGCAGAGGTAAAAGAGCGCGGTTTTTCGGATACGGGCCTGTTTGCCGGCGGTGACGTATTCCCGGGGCAGGCCCATCTGCGTATTGGTGCGGGTCTTGACCTCCACGAAGCAGAGAACGCTCTTATCCCAGGCGATCAGGTCGATCTCGCCGAAGCGGCAGCGGTAGCTGTGTGCCGCCAGCTTATACCCTTTTTCCCGGAGATAGTCGGCCACCAGAGCCTCGCCCCAAACACCTTCTGAACGGCTCATCGTTAACATCCCCTTTTCGACGCGGTCTGCACAGGAAAAAATCCCGCTATTTTCTGTGCAGATACCTGTATTTTGTTTAAACGTTTCTGATACCTTGTCTCTACTTATTTTATACCTGATCTGTATCTGCTCGGTATCCGGGCTGTACCTTATGTGAGTATTCTGTAGATGCTCTGTGCCATGCCGTGAAAAACGCTTTATGTCCGCCCACCGGCGGACCATTTTTTCAGGAAGGACATACGATGTTCCGCGCATGGGCCGAACTTATCCAGCATTTCGTAATGCAGCTTTGTACCGTAGCCCTTGTGCCTGGCAAACTGATACTCCGGGTACTGCTTATCCAGCACGTCGATGACATAGTGGTCACGGCTGACCTTGGCCAGGATGGAGGCGGCGGCGATGGAGGCGGCGTGCGCGTCACCGCCCACGATACAGCGGTGGGGCGTGGTGACAGCAGCGAACTTACCGTGGTCACGGTTGCCGTCGATGAGGGCGAAGTCCGGCCGCGGTGCCAGACCATCGATGGCCAGCTGCATGGCCTTCATGCGGGCGGAGAGGATATCCGTCTCGTCGATCTCCCCAGCGGAGACGGAGGCCACGGACCAGGTCAAGGCCTGCTGCTGTATCCGCAGGAAAAGGGCCTCCCGCTTCTTTTCCGTCAGCTTTTTGGAGTCGTTCAGGCCGGGAAGCTCGAACTTCTCCGGGAGAATAACGGCGGCGGCGTAAACAGGTCCCATCAGCGGACCGGCACCGGCCTCATCCACCCCGCAGACAAGGGCATAGCCAGTGTCATGGGCCTGCTGTTCGTAGCTCAGATCTTCCATATCAGCAATACTCCACTATTATCTTCCTGCACGCGCGGCAGACGGAGGCGGAGAGCTTCGTTTCGCTGAAGGCAGACCCCGTCGAATAGTGCCAGCCGTCCAGCACGATGCCGTTCTGACCGGTGATGTATTTCTTCGTCAGGATCAGGGCATCGGCATCGCCGTCCGGCGGCAGAAAGTACAGACCGCGGCTGCCGCAGGCCAGGAGCTTACCCTGCTCCATCTCTTTTCCGCAAACGGGACAATTCATGGCGTTACCTCCTCTGTGGGTGCAGTCTCCAAGGTGAAGCGGCCCAGCTTGCCGGCGCGGAACTCGTCCAGCAGGATGCGGGCCATGCGCTCGGTGTCCACTTGGGCGCCGCGCATGAGAAACCCGCGCTTACGCCCGGCCTTCTCCAGCAGCTCGTAGCCGGTGTCGCCGGGCTCCACCTCTATTTTATAGCGTTCGGTGAGGGTATCGGCGTAGTGGGCGGCCAAATAGTCCATGAGATAGCAGGCCAGCTCCTCGATATCCAGCACATCGTCCTTCACCGCTCCTGTAAAGGCTAAACGCTTGCCAACCTCCGGGTCGTCGAACTTCGGCCAGAGGATGCCGGGGGTGTCCAGCAGCTCCAGCGCGGGGTCCACGGGGACCCACTGCTTGGAACGGGTGACACCGGGACGGTCCTCGGCCCGGGCGGTCTTGCGGTGGGCCACCTTATTGATAAAGGTGGACTTGCCCACATTGGGGACACCCAGGACCATGACACGGACCACCTTGCCCACCTGGCCTCTGGCCGCGGCGGCGGCCAGCTTATCCCGCAGCAGCTCGCGGACGGCGGCGGAAAATTTCTCGGTGCCTACGCCGTTTTTGGCGTTGGCCTCCAGCACGGCGCAGCCCTGGGTGCGGAAATACTGGGTCCAGCGGCGGGTCTCGGCCGGGTCGGCCTGGTCGGCACGGTTGAGGACGATGAGCCGGGGCTTGCCGGCGGTCAGCTCGTCCACGTCCGGATTACGGGAGGACATCGGGATGCGGGCGTCCACGATCTCGCAGACGGCATCCATATTCTTGATCTCGGCGGAGATCATGCGCTTGGTCTTGGTCATGTGACCGGGGAACCAGCTCAGATTGTCGATTTGCATAGAGGCACCTCTCTTCTCGAGGGTAGTATAGCATACGCAGGAGAAAAAGAAAAGCACCCACTTTTGGTGGATGCTCTCTTTTGGATCGATGCTTACAGCTTCTCGCGGACCTTGGCTGCCTTGCCGACGCGGTCGCGCAGGTAGTACAGCTTGGCGCGGCGGACATAGCCGTGGCGCACGGTCTCGATCTTCTCGATAGAGGGAGAGTGGACGGGGAAGACCTTTTCCACGCCGACGCCGTAGGACAGGCGGCGGACGGTGATGGTCTCTTCGATGCCGCCGTGCTTCTTGGCGATGACGGTGCCCTCGAAGACCTGGACACGCTCACGGGCGCCTTCCTTGACCTTCACGTGGACGCGAACGGTGTCGCCCACCAGGATCTGGGGGACTTCCTTCAGCTGCTTCTCGTTCAGTGCTTTGATGAGATCCATGGATATTTCCTCCTAAATTATAGGTGTTCATGCCGCCATTTGACGATATCCGCGCACATTCGGGATATCGGCGACAGAGGACCGCCCTTTTCACGCCATGATAGAATAGCATAGATGGCAGAGAAATGCAAGGGTTTTTTACTATATCAGCGAAAAATGTTGCCGGAGGCGTCCAGCAGCTCGCGGCGGCGGATACGGGTGAAGTTCGGGGTCAGCGCCGGCAGGTGGGCCGCGATGGCCTTCTCCAGCAGCTGAGGGTTCAGGCCGGGGTTCTGGGCCTGGACCACCACGGTGCCGGTAACGGCATGAGCGCCGGACAGGAAGTGTACTTTCTGTATCATGGGAGCGATATCCACGTCGGCCAGGTCCTTGCGCTTGGTGCGCTTCTGGATGACCAGCGCCGGGCGGGTAAACAGGGCCGTCAGGGCCTCGGCAGCGCCGGCGGGGACACCGGCGTCGTACTCAAAGGTGACATCCGCCCGGAGATACGCCAGGTCGCGGACGGGGCGGGACGCCGGATAGCAGTCCAGCACGCGCAGACCGGAGGGCATACCGGTGTTGAGCTTTTCGGCGATGCCGCGGCCGTCAGTGTCCTGGGTGACCTCGAAGTCCAGGAGCTCGCAGTCGCTGGACTGGCCCACGGGCAGGGGCAGGACGATGGAGATGATGGGATGAGGGTGGTAGCCCTGGGAGTGCTTGATATCCAGCTCGGTACGGGGGAAGGCGCGCTGGAAGGTGCGGAGCAGGTCCAGGTGGGAGATATAGGAGGCCTGGGCCTCCTTGATGAACAGGAGACGGAGCTTAGACATCGCACTTCCCTCCTACAAGTTTGTTGGCGCCGCAGCCGTTGCAGCGGGTGCGGCAGTCGGGGGTGGTCAGGGACGCATAGGCCTGATGGCGCTCACGCTTCAGATAGTCCTGCGTCACGCCGGAGGAGATCATGCTCCAGGGGAGCAGCTCGTCCTCGGACCGGGTGCGGTTGGCGTAGAAATGGGGGTCAAGGCCGCACGCGTCGAAGGCCTCCAGCCAGCGATCCAGGGAAAAATACTCCTCCCAGGCGTCAAGGTGAGCGCCTTTACGCCACGCTGTTTCCAACACTTTTCCCAGACGGCGGTCGCCCCGGGCGAGGACGGCCTCCAGGAAGCTGGTGTCGGAGTCGTGCCAGTTGTAGGTGACGGTCTTGGTCTTGATGGCGTCGCGGAGCAGGGCCACACGGCGCTCGTACTCGGCCTTGGAGATCTGGGGTTCCCACTGGAAGGCGGTATGGGGCTTGGGCACGAACCAGCTGGTGGAGACGGTGATGCGGATGCCCCGCTGCTTGTTCTGGGCGCTCTCGCGCCAGGCGTGCATGACACGGGCGGCCACGTCGGCAATGCCCAGGACGTCCTCATCCGTCTCGGTGGGCAGGCCCAGCATGAAGTAGAGCTTCACGGCGCTGTAGCCGCCGGCAAAGGCCGTGCGGCAGCTTTGCAGCAGGTCCTCCAGCGTGACATTCTTGTTGATGACGTCCCGCAGGCGCTGGGTGCCGGCCTCCGGCGCGAAGGTCAGGCCGGTCTTGCGGCCTTTGGCCAGCCGCTGCATCAGGTCCATGGAGAAGTTGTCGGCGCGGAGACTGGGCAGGGACAGGCTGACATGACGGGCATCGCAGAAGGGCTCCAGCTCGTCGCACAGGTCCGTCAGCGGCGGGTAGTCGCTGGTGGACAGGCTGGAGAGTGTGACCTCCTGATAGCCGGTGTCGTCGCAGGAGCGGACGCAGTAGTCGGCGCAGAGGTCGCGGCTGCGATTGCGGACCGGGCGGTAGACATAGCCCGCCTGACAGAAGCGGCAGCCGCGGATGCAGCCCCGGAACAGCTCCAGGGTGACGCGGTCCTGGACGATCTCGGTGGAGGGGACGATGGTATTTACCGGGAAATAGGACTTGTCCATGTCGTGGACGATGCGCTTTGTCACCACGGCAGGTGCGCCGTCACGGGGCGTGATGGACGCCACGGTGCCGTCGTCGTGATAGGTCACATCGTAAAGGGACGGGACATAGATACCGTCCAGTCGGGCAGCGGCGCGGAGAAAATCGGCCTTGCTCCAGCCCTCGCGGCGGGCGCGGCGGTGGAGCTCCACCAGCTCCACGGTGACGTCCTCGCCCTCGCCCAGGCTGACCAGATCGATGAAGTCGGCCAGGGGCTCGGCGTTGTACATGGCGGTGCCGCCGGCGATGACCAGCGGGGTCAGACCGGTGCGGTCCGCGGCGTGGAGGGGGATGTGGGCCAGGTCCAGCATATTGAGGATGGCGGGAAAGGCCATCTCATAGCCAACGGAGAAGGCCACAATGTCATAGTCGGTGATGGGGTCGCCGGATTCCAGGGCAAAAAGGGGCATTTCCGCCTGACGCAGCTCGGCCTCCATGTCGCCCCAGGGAGCGAACACGCGCTCGCACCAGACGCCGGGGATATTGTTCATTACGCCGTAGAGGATACGCATACCCAGGTTGGACATACCGATCTCGTAGGTATCCGGGAAGCAGAAGGCAATGCGGGTGTCTACCGCCGCCTTGTCCTTGAGGATGGCGTTGTATTCGCCGCCCACGTAGCGGGCGGGCTTTTGCACCCGGGGCAGGATGCGTTCCAGTCGTTTATCCATGGTGTAGTCCTCTCCCCTCCCCTGCCCGACGGAGCGTGGGCGGGGAGCTATTTCTTGTAACAGTTCATTTTATCCGGTTTTGCGCCGTTTGGCAAGACCCCTTTTACGGCCAGCCAAAGGACGCCGGGCAGCAGGAACAGCCCCGCGCCGGTGGTCAGCGTCAGGTACAGGCACAGGACCAGCAGGGCGGCGGAGGCAACGGCGCCCACCGCATAGGCCACGCGGTCGGCGGTGTAGGGCTCGGTGCAGAGCGCCGTCAGCAGCCAGAGGAGGCGGCCGCCGTCCATAGGGCGGACCGGCAGCAAATTCAGCGCGCCCAAGATCAGGTGGGCACCGGCAAAGGGGGCCAGGGGCGGCCAGCCGGTCAGGGACAGCAGCGCCCAGAGCAGGAGGTTGCAGCCGGGGCCGGCGGCCACGGCCAGCAGCTCGCCGCCGTAGGACAGGCGGTGGAGGTCCGGCACGTACAGCTCCGCGCCGGTGGCGGAGAGGGTCAGGCGGCGGGGCGGCGTGTGGAGCGCATGGAGGGTCAGGACGTGGGCCAGCTCGTGGCACAGGGCGGCGGATAGGAGCGCGGCAGGCAGGGTCAACCCTCGGGAGAGCAGCAGAAACGCCGCCAGCAGCACCAGCGCAGAGGGCGAGACGGTGAGGGCGGCGGATGGCTTACGCAAATGTAACATAATAAATGGGGTTCAGATAGGTGTCGTCGTGGTGAAGTTCAAAATGCAGGTGAAAGCCGGTGGCACGGCCGGTATCCCCCATCTCGGCGATGGGGTCGCCGACCCTCACCTGCTGGCCGTCGGAGGCGGTGATCTTACGGCAGTGGGCCTAAAGAGTGGAAAAACCGCCGGCGTGGGTGACGGTGACGTAGCTGCCCAAGTCGGTGCTGCTGCCGATAGCCGTCACCGTTCCATCGGCAAAGGCGCGGATGACTGCGCCCTCCTCCCCCGCGATGTCCAGGCCGTAGTGAAATCGACCGTCGCCCTCCAGGGGGTCGCTGCGGCAGCCGAACAGTGAGGTGATCTGACCCGCCGCGACCGGGTCAACGTAGTCGAAGTCCAGGACCCGCTGGAGCATCTCCACATTGTCCGGCAGTGTCTCCGACCGGGAGACAGCGGGGGCGGCGGGTATCTCCGACGTGCCGAAAACGGCGGTGTAAGCATCGTTGAGGGCGTCAGAGACGGTGGATCCGTCCGCAAAGGCCCGGCCGGCAGCGGAGAACACCTCTACGAAGTCGGTATCGGCACCCAGCAGATCCAGCAGCGTGGCGCGGCAGCGATCCAGCGCCGCCGGAAAGAGAAATTTCATGGCAATGACCGCCAACAGCAGCGCGGCGGAGATCACCAACTGGGCCATACGGCGACGGACGCCGGGAACGGGCGCCGCAGCGGACTTCGTCCGGTCCGGGCGGGGCGTGGGGCGAGACGGGGCTTTGCGGGGCGGGACACTGCGGCGGGACGGAGCTATGCGTTTACCGGCGTAGGACACGGGGCGCTGGGACATGGCGGAACACCTCCTTCTTTTCCAGAGCACTATATGCAATAGACGAAGGCGTTAGACATACAAGTGAAAGTTGGGAAATTATACTTGACAGCCGCGCCGTCAGGAAATATAATGGGAGGGCTGACGGGGTGTAGCGCAGC
>UMLW01004595.1_pt1 | contig 17705 bp, 21 predicted proteins | sample 1966601 | NCBI WGS metagenome assembly UMLW01 (sample SAMEA4836211, study PRJEB28245) | human gut metagenome | biome: gut microbiome; material: fecal sample | place: Denmark | collected 2008 | reverse complement strand
AAATTTTTCAGTCTTATATCCATAAATGGAATTTAACTGCTTAAAATCTTTTGCTATCTTAGTATATTTTTCATTCATTTCCTTCTGCCGTTGTTCTGACTTTTTCCGTTCTATTTCCAGAGTTATCTCTGTGTGTGCACGTTCCAAATCTTTAGGAAACAGAGTAATACTGTCTTTCATGTCATATCCGGCCCCGTCTTTCATAGCCAGATAATCCGAATAAGTAATGATATTCCACTTGTGCTTATCCATATAGTTTGAGAACTTCTTATATGTCATATATTTAAGACATGTCTTTGTATTTCCAATGTCTCGTGTGTTTTTTCTCAGCTTATCTATAAGCTCATTGTCAAAATGTTCATTGGCTGATTTCTCCATTTTGAGAACATCCCATAAGTTCTCTGTGCCTTTTGCCTTAATGAGCATATTAAGTCTCTCCGGATATATTCCGAGCATCATATACGGCTTTTTCCCATCTGCTATCTGTTTTCCTCTGCGGATTGTCGAATCAGCAATATATGTAAGTCCAAGTTTTGACAGCATTTCCAGTTCAGGTGACTTTAAATATGCGTCTGCATATTTGATAGGGCTTATTCTCATTCTCTTTTTTAAGAATTCTTCCATTCCACAATACCCGATCGGTGTATTTTTGAGTTTCCAAAACCCATACACCTGTTTAAACTCTACATCAGCTAAATCTATATGATCATAGTTCCAGCATCCATCCCAAGCCATTCTCCCATTCTGACTAACCCACTTGTTGCCGGGCTTATAGGCTTTATCTGATGTCCTTCTGCCGGCAGAATACACAGCTTTTACAAGTTCCTTGAATTCATATTTCTCGGCTTCGCCATTTTCATATATCTTTTTCACATTCATAAGAGTGATTACCGCCTTACCTTCACTGTTCTGAATGTCATATGCGTATATATTTTTTTCCCATGGTCTTTTGTAATGCCCTTCCTGCTTATATTCAGCAGGTGTATTACAAAACCTGCAAACACACTTGTTGCCCGGCTTTGGAGCATCTATATATGTTTTTGCATAATCTTCTATTGTTACGGGCAGACCCGTGTAATATTTTTCCCTGCTGCCGCAATGTGTGCAGGTAAGAAAAGCCGTATTTCCTTTGCGAAGGTAATACATGTAATTATCAGGAATAAGTCCCTTGGCCCATTCGTAAAATGTTTTGCTATGTTCAGGAGCCAGTTTAAGCAAGTCTTTTATTTTCTTCTCTGCATTATCAACTTTTCTATCCTCTTTTTTTCTCTCAATATTCTCTTCTGCTTCGTTAATGGCGTATATTACATGCCTGTCCTCTTTGCATTTCAAGAAACCATTTATCTTCTTTTTTGTCTCATCACTGAAGTGAACTTCAGACTTGAAGTCCTTCATTGTCTTATATTTTCCAAGGATTTCTGTACTGTAGCTGTAATCTACTGCAATTTTTTTCTTAGACCATCTGTCATCCGCCGGATAGTAGTTTTCATAATCATCCTTTGTCAAACATATCCTTACTACCGGTATACCAATCATATTCTTATGGTTCTTGTATATTTCAAGAATAAGTACATCCGTGTTATTGACCTGTTTTATATCTGCTGCCGTTACATACTTTAAACCGGCTCCCTGTACGGTATGTGCTTTAAGATACTGTATTTTTTCAATAGCTTTTCTCTGCATAATACCGCCTACTTTCCAAGGTAATATTCTTTAATCAGCCTGTGTGCCGTTCCTGCTCCCGGTATTCCTAACGTTATCCTGCCTGCCGATATTCCGGCTGCTTTGATAATATCTGCCGGGACTTCGTACTGGTTGCTATACGACCACTTAAGCAACAATGCAATGCAGCCTTTAAGAGATTTTCTTTTTTTTCTGACTGCTGATGCCATTTCATTGCTGTCAAGACACTGCAGTTTTATATACTGCACCCAGTCCTCCATTATTTCCGTTATCTTAAGTTCTGCCATTTCTACATTAAGTTTGCCGTATGCGGCTGTAAGAGGCGTTGTAAGACTGTCAATCAGACCTAATTCATAATCTTCACAATCATCTTTATCTATGCCATTTTCATCTGCAAGTATCTTAAGTGACTCTGTATCGCCTTCTTCAAGAAGTCCTTCTGCTGCCATATTTAGCTCTTTACAAGAGTCAAATTCTCCGAATTTTTCAAACATTCTTTTTTCTCCTTTCAAGTTCTGACTGAATCCATGCACTGTACGAGTGCGTTTCTTTTATGTGAAATTCATACTTGTTTCCTGTCAGCAACTCTGTAAGCTGCTGCCAGAGGTCACGGTTCTTAACTTCTGTTCCGTGTGAATTTCTCCACCCGTTTTCTGTCCATTTTTTAACCCAATCAGGAAATCCCATTGTCAGATACGAAGATTCCGTGTATATATTCAAATTGCATTTTTCTTTAAGTCTTTCCAAGGCTTTTGATAGTACAAAAAGCTCCGCCCGGTGGCATGATATTTTCTCTATTTCTATCACTTCTGTCCTTGTAACCGGACCTTTTGCAGTTATGTATTCAAGAATGTATATTACATACCCGTCTCTTGCCTGCGGTCCTTTTATCCCATTTCCAAGGTATATGTTTACGTCTTTCATATATTCATTCTCTCACTTCGTATCTCGGTGTACCGGTACCAGCTCATCCCAGTGTAGGGGTTAGTCCCGGTATTTATGCTGTTTTTGTCTATGACATACCCTCTTGTCGGTTTTGGTCCTTCGATTACAAGGCTTCTAAGCGTTCTGCGCTTATATTCCTTTATGACCGGCTGTGGTTTGATAAGATTTCTTGATGACTGAAATCTTACAAGGCTCTTGCGGTCATCTTCAGGAAAGAAGCTAAGCTGTCTCTCCTCTTCCTCCGGTAGTTTTGTTATATACTTTGCAAGATCATCCACTCTGTATTCACCTTCATAGGGTGTTACATTAAAACGTCCCGGTTTCCATGCCTGTCCGAGGATATCCATAGTATTTAGTTGTTTTCCCCGGTTAATGAGGATATGTATGTGTGGTGCTCCTTTTTTGCCAATCTCCATCCTGTAGATATATTTGAGTTCTTCTCCGGCTTTCTTATAGACACTTCTCAGCTTTCGGATAAATGCTTTTATGTCTTTTTTCATAACTTCTGAACCACTAAATCTTGTCCCTGCAGGATACTTGAGTGTGGTCCACAAGTCTCCTTTATCGAAGTTGGCCAGAATGAGACGTCTTACATATCTCCTACGGTTCGCCTGGTTCTGCTTCTGTATCTGCTCAGGTGTAGGCTTTAACTTTAATGACCTTTTCTCTCCCTTAGCTCCATAGTTACCAACGTATACATATTCGTGATCTATGTTGTGAGGGAGATAGTATATCTTTTCTCTGTATGCCATGTTCTTCTTTTAATATATTTTAAGGATGTTATAAAAGGGCTTATGCCCTCTGATAATCACCCTTGAAACCTATTGTTTCTCCTGCATCTTTTCCAGTTTAAATTTTTCAAGTTGCCTGATTTTTTCAATCTCTACAGCATCTGATACGGTAATTCTCATACCAATATCGTTTTTTATAAATTCTTCCAGTTCTTTTGAGTACACCGGAATCTTTTTAAGACCTTCGATTGCCGCTTCAAGCAATACAACGATTGCTTCTGCTTCCATAGGTCCGATTGCCCCAATAGCTTCAGTTATTGCTATTGACTTTTTCTGCATGAACACAGGAAGTTCATGCAGTTTTTTTTCAAGTTCTGTTCTATCCATTCTTATTCTCCTTAATCCATGCCATATTCGCTAATATGGCATCCGAATATGTACTACTGTTGTTATAAGCATTTAATGCCTGTATTAAGTCTCCCTGGTATTCTTCAAGGAACTCATTGAGGGCATATATGCCAAGTTGCACGTTTTCTGCAGGATCTGTTTTCCACTCTGTCAGTCCGAGAGCCATAGCGGCATCATCCCACCAGATATCCTGTACCTGCATAAGTCCATAGGCATGTCCATTATCACCTATTGCATCAACACAGAATGCTGATTCCTGCTTGATAATTGCAAGAATAAGGTCATAATTAAGACAATATTCCTTGCATGAATAGTATATTGATGTCTGTAATCCTTTTGATAGCGGTATAAACTCATAAGGTACAAACTCCGTTGACTTTTCCGTGGTGTCTACGGTTTCAGTATTTGCCTTAATTTCAAGCTCCACTTCTGCCGGTGACATAGTTCTTGTCCCGGTCTCCTGTGTCCGCCTGCTGCAGTTTATCTTTGCAACAAGCAAAGGAACAGAAATCAAAATACCAATGGCGGCATTAATTAATAATGTTGCCTTTTTCATTTGTTTCCTTCTTTCATATTCAATTTTCAGGCCTGAGTGCTCCATCAGGGAATCGAACCCTGCTTAATTCACCTTTGATATGGAGCGGGGCAGGTGCCTGTCGACACCTGCTGTCATTTATCTCGGAGGTCTGTGGCGGTGCTATATGCCGTTCCTGCTGCCGCCACACCTATTTTTTCTCTATGTATCCTAATGTTGTCAGACACTGTCTGTTTAGTGCTGATGATATTTCTTTCTGTTCTGAAGGGGAAATATCTTCCCACTTCCTTATTACATCATTTTCAACAATGTATACGTTTACCTGCATACGTCTTCCTCTTTCCTTTTGATGTATCCTTATGTTTTTCTAAATACTTTTATGTTGTTTAAATGTTTGCATAATGTTAAAATCAATCTGTCCATATAGGGCATGAAAGGAGCTGGTTGTTTTGACCAAACTTTTGACTATGCCCTGCTCTTTTAATTAAAGGTCGCAATAGTGGTACCAAAGCACTATAAACCGGTTAAATGTAATAATCTATGTAGCGTTAATCACTCAGAGAAGAGTATAAAACATCGAGCCGAACGCTCTCTAAAACGTTCCACTACATAAGATATTCCTTTTATTTCGTCAGCTAACGGGCAATCAATCCGCTGAACTAAAACAGCATAAGTGACGAAGTATCTCATAGAAACAGTCAGTGTCGTTGATTGTGGTGAAAACCTGCAAGATATATAAAGTATAAAAATTTAGCAAATAGCTGTTAGAAACGACACTTCTAACAGTTTTTTTGTTTTACAACAGGGCTAATATTCAATACTTCACAAATCTTCATGTATTCACCTATTCTTAATGGTCTTGCTCTTGACCTGCTAAGTAAACTGTCATAGAGAACCATATAATTAATTCCACATAGTTCTGAGAGTCTCCTGACGCTTATTCCCTGTTCAATAAGATTCTCCATTATGTAAGAGCTGTAAATGTCCATTATCTTCACCTGCCTTTTTAACCATATAGTCATATTTACTTCATCTTTATAAGAAAGGAGATAAAGTAATGCTTAACATTTTAAAAATTACATATTATGTATTAGCTGTTATATCTGTTCTTGTTAGGATGATTATTATTGCTAAAAAGAACAAAAAATAACTGCTAAATGTATTGTGACGGTGTGTCTGCATTGATGGGGGTATATGACGTCAATTAATCACTACACACCGTCACTCTCACTTAGCCTGTCTCATCAGTACCGGGAGGCTATCTCCGGCAGACACCCTTTCGGGTGTTTCGACCTGTAAATGTTTCAATTAGCATTTTCACTCTAATCACTACTTGTCGCTCTAAGTGATAACTTGTTTTATACTAATAAGATTTGGTATCATTGAATTATGGAGCGTGACTATTTATGCAAGGGAGGTGAAAATCCTAGGCATATTATTAACATTCTTATTGCGGTTACTGCTCTAGCCTGCAACATCTTAAATATCGTTAAAGTTATTCGTGAATTGAAACGATAGATTTCTATTACATAAAATTTGCTTTGCACGCCCCATTAACCTATCTATTCAGTGGCGGTGTATGACCTTACTATCTGTCGCACACCGTCACTGTATTTCTGGTCTGTCTCGTCAGTGCCGGACAACCACCTCCGGCAGACACCCTCTCGGGTGTTTCGATATTGGATTTATATAAAGGCATTTAAGCTGGGTACGGGTGTCGTGCCTCGCTCCTCCCAGCAGGTGTGCCTTAACCTCGCTATTTGTTTAAGTTCTTCTCTATTGTTTCCCACATTCCCAGCGCCCCCTGTAATGCGTATGGCAGGTCGTATGGTATTATTGTTATTCCATCAAAGTCATTAAAAATTGCATCTTTTTCTTCTTTTGTCACTCTATTCCACCTGCCTTTACTATCTCGATTGCCCTTTCTAGGTCAACAACTTTTGTTTCCTCTGACACATAGGTATCACAAAAACTTGCTTCTACCAACCGTTTCACAACCTTATCCACATCATAGGCGGTCGGTTGTTCGTCAATCAATTCACACATCTTATTGACTTTTTGAGCTGAATAACCATTCACAATAGCCATTCCAGCAATCTGTTTTTTAAACTTATCTGCATCAATTATTCTCATTGTTTGTCCTCCTGTTCCATGCTTTAACAACTGATTTTATAGCACCTCCCATTGGTCTGCCTTGTGAATAACCATCAACAAGATTTTTAGTTTTCGCACCACATTCTGTACACACAACTCTTACGCCATCATTTACATGTACTACGGCTTTCCCACCTCAAAACGGACACGGTTTCAGTATTACCTGTTCGTATTCTTTATTTCCTATTACCACCTATTACACCTCCTTAAACAATTCCTCTGCTCTTATATTCAATAGTCTCATTATTAGAACAAGGTCACTTACTTTGATTAATTTACGTCCCTGGAGCATTGCATTAAACTTGCTTACGGAATATCCTAATGATTCGGCAAACACGTTCTGCTTAATTTTTTTCTCTTTAAGAATTATCTTTATATTTTCTGCAACTGGCTCATTACATTTGCTTATATCTATCATTCTGTTGCCCTTCTTATATTAAATTTACGGTTTTATTGTCATCCATTATGATTACCTCGTTACTCAATAATCTCTGCGGGTTTTACATTTTCAAAGTATTTTTTTATTTCGCTGTTCCACTGTTCCTGTGTATAGTAATCCGCACAGTTAAGCACCTCGTCTCCACTTGGATTAGGGTATTTTTTCTTGTACTTTCTAGCCGCCTCGTTAATATCCTGTGCTTTTACTATTAAGTATTGTCCTCTTTTGTACGGAAACTCCTCCGCACTACCAAAGGTAAAGTAAAAGCTCTGCAAGTGCCACTCTACGCCTAACTCTTCCATGATGTTCGTTATCTCGTCTAGTGCCGCTTTCTTTGCTATTGCCAGCCTGCTATCTTCTCCTAGCTCTTCCTTTGCATCTTTGTAAATCTTAAGATTTTCTGCTACATAGTTCCTTAATACTGCTGCCACATTGTCAAGCTCTGCCTGCAATTCCTTTACTTTGTCATCCATTATGCTTACCTCGCTGCTCTGTAACCTCTGTAGGTTCACTCATTGTGAACTTGGTGTTAAAAAAAATAGACTGAACCGTCATTGAATAATATTTTGCAATTGCTATCTTCTTTTCATCTGATGGCAACCTAGCACCAGTTTCATACATAGCATATGCCGATTGACATACACCTATTGCCTGTGCAACTTCAGCTTGAGTTTTTTTCCCTCTTAAAAGTGCTAACCTTTTTCCTATTTTAATTTTATCCATTGCTGTTTTTATTCACTCCTTGTGACTTTTTCTTGATATTATCACTCATTGTGAGTGTTGTCAATCACTTTTTGTGACTTTTTTGTATTGCTTTTTATCACTTATTGTGATATTGTGTATTTACAAGAATATAGAGGTGTTTAAAATGACTGCTTTTAAAGACATTATTTTGAAATTAAGAACAGAAAAAGGGTTAAGTCAAGAAGCATTAGCTTCTGAACTTGGAATGTCAAAAAGTACAGTTGCAATGTGGGAAACCGGAAAAAGATTTCCATCTCCCGATGTTTATGAAACTCTTGCTGACTACTTTAACGTTGATATGGATTACATTTATGGTAGAACTAATTTACGTCAAAAAATACATTTTGACAATGATGGCAATGCTTATTATTCAAATAACGAAACTCGTGAAATTGCTCAAGAAATCTTTGAAAAGCCAGAGTTGCGTTCTTTATTTGACGTTGCAAAGGATATCCCACCTGAAAGACTTAAAGCACACATTGAATTTATGAAGTCGCTTAAAAATGGTGAAAAATAAAAAACTTTAGAAAATATGAGGAGGTGTATATTATGTCCTTGATTATATGCCCTGAGTGCAAAAGAAATTTTTCAGACAAGACTGTTATATGTCCAAACTGTGGGTATCCGGCTAACTTAGTCGGTACTAATGAAAAAAATACAGATACTAATATATTAGGCAATAATCTTAATAACAAAAAAATAATGGCTAACAATATAAAATATTATATGAACTTATATGGGAAGACTCGTCAAGATATGTGTGAAGCATTAGGCGTTAAATATACTACTTTTACTGATTGGGTAAAAGGCAATGTATATCCTCGAATAGATAAAATAGAGCTTATGGCAAATTACTTTGGAATATCAAAATCAGACCTAATTGAAAGTAACGTAACAACACAGGAAGATATTCACAAAAGGATATTTACAGAAAATCTAAATTCATATATAGAGGCAAGTGGAAAAACACAATTAGAAATCGCTAAAAGCATTGGCGTTTCTGCTCAGACTTTTAACACATGGTGTAAAGGCATTGCTATTCCTAGAATGGGGAAAGTGCAAGCCCTAGCAGATTATTTTCACATAAATAAATCAGACTTAATTGAATTAAAATCAAATGATAATAAATATTATGAGTCAGATGAAACTCGTGAAATAGCTCAGGAAATCTTTGAAAAGCCAGAGCTACGGTCTCTGTTTGACGTTGCAAAAGATATTCCACCTGAAAGACTTAAAGCACATATCGAATTCATGAAATCACTTAAAGATAGTGAAAAATAGCGGAGGATAAATTTATGGGATTATTCACTAAGTTATTAGATTATTTTAATTTAGATAATATGAAAGAAAGAAGCAAGCAACGGAATTCTGCCAATTCTGATAAAATTATAATAGATATGAATGAAAAGTTAGTTCCTACCCCATCTTCCAAAGGGCTAACCCCATCACCAAACCCCGTCACTGATAAAGAACCCACTAAAAATAATATTTCTATTTCTAATACTGATGCAAATAAAATATTGTCCACCAACATTATTTCAAAAAAAGATGAAGCGGATGCTGACAGTCTGGGTGACTATGAAATACCTGAAAGCGCAGAACAGCCTTACATATCTAATAGATTTTCCATTAAAGGTTTAGATATTTTTTTCATTGACATTGCAAGAGAAATTGTAAATTCAGGAACAATAGAAACTGTTCCTTTAATGAGAAAATATTCTATAGATTATTCAAGATTGCAAAATATAATTACAGAAATTCAAAATGCTAAAATTATAGATGAAAATCATAAAATATTGATAAGTCCTTCTGAGTTTGAAAAGTTTATAGATATATATGAGCCAAGTCTTTTCGACTCTATTAATGGATCATTTGATAAAGATATCTTTATGTGTATTGGAGAGATTTTCTATGAAAAGGGAATTGAGGCGGTTTATTCATGCTTAGATGCAGATGATGTAGTAAATTATCTAAATATTTTTGAAAAATTACAAATTTTAAAATTTAATGATGACCGCTTTGAAATTCTTATGGATAAGGCATCTTTTTTAGAAGTATGTAACAATATTCCTAATAGCTTTTCACCAACAAATGATACAAAGGAAGATTATAATATTATGACAGGTGTAGAATTCGAGCAATTTTGTTCTTCACTCCTTATTAAAAATGGATTTAAAAATGTCAAGACTACTCCTCCGACTGGCGATCATGGTATAGATATTTTTGCTGAAAAAAATGAGATTACATACGCAATTCAATGTAAATGTTATTCTTCAAATGTTGGTAACTCGTCTGTCCAACAAGCATACTCTGGAAAATGTTTTTACAAAAAAGATATTGGTGTTGTTCTTACAAATCAATTTTTTACTGAGCAGGCCAAAAAGGAAGCAACCGAATTAGGAATAAAACTGTGGGATAAAAATAAATTAGACACTCTAATAAAAAATGCAAATGTATAAAGTATTAATATATTATTTACTAATGAGGCAGGTGGTATTTTTTGATTAATAATATTCCTGACGTTGGTGTCCACATCATTAATATGGATACTGCCGTTCACGAACAGATTGTTTTAAATGATGATGGAAGTTTCTCTATCTTCCTTAACGCAAGACTTAACAGAGAAGCTCAGATTGTTGCTTACAATCATGCTCTGCATCATATACTTAATGATGATTTCTATAAATCAAATGTAGACAGCATTGAATATCAAGCTCATAAACATTAGTTGCACCGGTGCAACTTCTACTCTCTCCGCTGCAACGGGGAGCATAAACAAAGCACTACAAGTTATGTCCTGAACAAATTTCACTATGGAGGTCAAAAATGAATACACTAGAAAAAATCGTGAATAGTAGTAAATTACCTGTTCTATTTATCGGGTCCGGAATTTCAAAAAGATATTTATATCATTATCCTACATGGCAAGATTTACTAAAAATATCTTTTTCTAAATTTGATTCAGACTTATACCAATACCATAAATTAATAGATAGATATAAAAGAGATGGTCTTTCAGATTTCCAAATCAATGCAAAACTTGGTACATATATTGAAGAGCATTTTAATGAAGCATTTTATGATAGAAAAATAAAAATTGGTTCTTCTAAAAATCCCTCGTGGGTCTCAAAGGGTATCTCTCCGTATAAAATGTATTTATCTAAACTGTTTAAAAAATTGCCATTAAACAATTCTGCAGAATTACAGTCTGAGATAAATAAATTTCGACAATTAAAAAACAAGATTTCAGCTATAATAACAACAAATTATGATTGTCTTATTGAAAATGAAATTTTTTCAAATGATTATAGTGTGTTCATTCACCAAAATGAATTATTTTCAAACGAAAGTTATAATATAGCAGAAATATATAAAATTCATGGATGTGTAACTGATGCTGAATCTATTATCATAACTGAAAAAGACTATAATAATTTTAATTCTTCAAGAAAATTAATAATTGCTAAAATGCTTACATTATTTTCCGAATCTCCTATTATTTTTATGGGATACTCTCTCACTGATGAAAACATTAGAAATATTATAATCGACTTTCTTGGATGTCTTACAGAAAATGAACTAAACCATATTTCGGATCACTTTGTTTTTCTAAACTACAAACAAAATGAGCCTGATCTCGTTGAAATAAAGAATACAATAATAACAGATGATGGTAATAAAATTCCAATTACAGAAATTCAAACTGATAATTACTCAAAAGTATATGATATTCTCAACAATATTGTTCCAGGAATATCTCCAATCAAAGTAAGAGAAACGCGAAGGGTCATCAAGAAAATCGTTGATGAAAGTATGTCTACATCCAGTGCAGAATCTATAATTGTAGGATTAGACAATCTCCAAAACCTTGACTTAATCTCTAAACCACTTGCTATTGCTATTGGATATAAAGAATCTATCTTAAATACATATGGATATGGTCTTGTAAATGATTCGTATATACTTGAAGATATTCTTTATGACAACAAGCACTTTGATGCTGATAATATGTGTATGGTTAGATTCAAATCAATAAGATGCAATCAGCTTTTACCTGTTTTCAAATATGTAAAAAAGACAAAACATGATATTTCTGCTAACACAAAATTAATAAATTATATATCTCTACATAATGAATGGAATAAATTGGTTCCTAATAACATTATGAAGCAACTCAATTCTATTCCCACATTAACAAACATTACGCAAATAAAAGAAGAAATTGAGAAAATTGACGATATTAATAAAAAAGCCGGAGTGTTACTAAAAAACATCCAGAATATTTCATTAGGTGATGTTAGAAATATTTGTAAAGAATTATTTGAGGAAGATTCAGAAAGTGCAAAAGTTTCTACACATTTTAAAAGATGTGTTATGTATATTGATTTAGAAGAAAATTATAAAAAAGAAAGTTGACAAACATCTTCTGATACACATCAGAAGCATTGCCAACTATTCTTAAGTTAAGAACACTTTATGTTCTATGTTCTCTTGTGTTTCACAAGTATTTTATTACTTGTTTTAAGTATACTATCATTTATTTTTTTTAAAGTCAATAGTTTAATTTTAACAATAAAAAACTCCCCGGCTGCAACCGGGGAGCACAAGCAAAGTACCACAAGTGATACCACGCCCTGAACAAGCATATTGTATCATCTAGCCCGGTATTTTGCAAGTCGGGCTATTTTTATGCCCATTTTCATATAATTTGAAAGGGTGATACATAATGACACTGAAAAACGCATGTGCATATATCAGAGTCTCAACTGACAAGCAGGAAGAGCTTTCTCCTGATGCACAGAAAAGACTCATAATTGATTACTGTAAAAAGAATGGTTACACAATAACAAACGAAAATATATTTATTGAAAACGGCATATCAGGCAAAAAGGCTGACAAACGTCCGGAATTCAAGAGAATGATTGCATTGGCGAAATCAAAGGAACATCCATTTGACGTTATTCTTGTGTGGAAATTCAGCCGTTTTGCAAGAAATCAGGAGGAGTCAATAGTTTATAAATCCATGCTCAAAAAAGCCAATGTGGACGTTGTGAGTGTGTCAGAACCGGTTATTGACGGTCCGTTCGGCTCACTCATAGAACGTATCATAGAATGGATGGACGAATATTATTCTATTCGTCTATCCGGAGAAGTTATTCGAGGTATGACAGAAAAAGCGCTTAGAGGAGGTTATAATGCGCAGCCACCCCTTGGTTACAGAAAAAACTCTGATACTGGTGTTCCAGAAATTTATGAACCGGAAGCGGTAATTGTTCGTAATATTTTTAGTTTTATATCACAAGGACTATCCCTTATTGATACAGCAAGATCAATCAACAACATGGGATTTCATACTCGGAGAGGTGGTATGTTTGAACAGCGTACTATCAGATATATAATAGAAAATCCTTTTTACTATGGATATGTGCGTTGGAACAGACAGAACCCTTCTGAACACACCATTAAAGATAAATCTGAATGGATAATTGCTCCAGGGGCTCATCCTGTACTTATAAATAAAGAGTCATGGGACTTTGCCAATGAACAGTTAATTAAAATATCACGTCCTTACAAAGAACGTGGGACATCCGGTATCAAGCATTGGCTCTCCGGGATTGTTAAATGTTCCTCATGCGGAAGTTCTCTTGTATCTAATTCACTTTGGAAAGGTCATTCAACAAGTTTTCAATGCAGTGGATATAACAAATGCAAGTGTAAGGTAAGTCACTATATTAAAACAGAACGTCTTGAAGCAGGTATTTACGAAGGATTTCTTAAAGTATTATCATCCAAAAATGTTACTTACGAAAAAGTATCTGAACATTCCTATGAAGAAAAGGTCGATACTGCTGCACTTCTCAAAAACATAGAGGACAAGGAACGTCGAATCAAGCAGGCGTATCGTGATGGTATTGATACTTTAGAAGAATACAAAGACAATAAAGCTATTCTTCAAAAAGAACGTGAAAAGGTTATGGAAATAATATCAAGACAGCAGCCAACAGTACAGGATGAAGATAACGAGACAATGTTAAGACAAATAAAAAATGCTTATGAAATCATTAAAAATGAGGATCTTGATAAGCTCACAAGAGCAAATGCAATACGTTCTGTTGTAAGCAAAGCTGTTTATGACAACGAAAAAGATACTCTTGATATATACTTTAGATTAATAGAAAAAAGCCTGTAAATACAGGCTTTTTAATGATTATACCTTACGGAAGTACGGTGGTCCGGATGGTGAGGCAGGTGCAAGCATGCGATATATGTCACAGCGTTATTCAATAGGTGACAGGCAGGTTGCAGGAGTCCTTACCGATATCGCTACAGAAGAATTGGCGCACCTCGAGATGATTGCCACAATGATTCACCAGCTTACAAGGAATCTTACGCCTGAGCAGATACAGAACTCGGCTTTTGCCCCATATTATGTTGACCATACCCTTGGTGTATGGCCTCAGGCAGCAGGTGGTATTCCGTTTAATGCCTGTGAATTTCAGGTAAAGGGCGACCCTGTATGTGACCTTGTGGAGGATATGGCTGCCGAACAGAAAGCCAGAGTCGTATATGACAATCTCTTAAGACTTATAAAAGACCCGGATGTTGTAGCGCCCCTCCGCTTCCTTAGGGAACGTGAAATCGTGCACTTCCAGCGTTTCGGAGAATCGTTGAATATAACAACTGATAAGCTTAATAAGAAAAACATCTATGCTTTCAATCCTTCCGTTAATTTCTGAAAAAAGCATAAAGGGATGCCGCACTAAGAAATTAGTGCGGTACCCTCAATTATGTTTCCATCTTTTCTACAGTTCCTCCCTCAGTCTTTCTAAGGAATTAAGTATATTTACCATCCCATAACCCCATATTTTATTAGGGTATTCAATGTTATTTTTCTGCACGCAGCCTGCTATGGTAATAGTTTTAATTTCCGGTGTCCTAAGATAAGGTATAGCATTATTCACAATACCATACTCCAGAAGCAAGGCGGCAATTCCCCCGTAAAATGCAGCGGCGGCACTTGTTCCGCTTCTTATCTCATAGTTATCCGTTCCTATAGGTGACGGACCTGTCATATTGACTCCCGGTGCCGCAAAATCCGGTTTAGGTAGTCCGTACCAGTTATTACCCCTGCTGTTTTTTAAATATATGGTATTATCCCTGTAGTCATAAGCGGTAACTGTAATTGCTTCCACAAGATTACCGGGATTAACAATCGTGTCTTCCGGATCCGAAACAATAAAATATGTGTTTTCATTGAGAAATCCCCGGTTCATAACCCATATATCTGCCTCAGTATGCCCTTTGATATTCGGATAAAGATTAAATTTCCATATTCCTCCCGCCGGATTTCTCATTCTTATTGTAATAAGATTAGCTCCCGATATGCTTTCTGTTCTTCTGCTGTATACATACACTGTAGAATTTTCAAATACAAAAAATGTACGCTGGCTTTCATTTTTAACCGGAAATCTACCTGCAATCTGTCCGCTTGGAGAAATAATTTCCAAAGAATATACAACAGGTGCCTTGGACCATATATTGGCTGTAAGCCCGTTTAAACCCGGTTCTATCCTAAGCTCCGCTCCTATCGGATTAATGCCATCGGTAACTCCCTTAAAATGCAGTCGTTCATTGCCCTCATTTCCGGCTGCTACAGAAATGCACCTTCCTGTTTTTCCTGTTTCATCCCTTATCATATCAGAAAGAGGTGAATATCCGTAATGTGTGCCAAGTGACGTTCCGACTCCTATTATTATTGAGGCCGGTACCCTGTTGGATTCAATATATTCAGACACAAACTGAAGTCCCCTCATTATATCGGCCTCCGAGTAAGCCGGTATATTCTCATCAACAGAATAAAAATTTCTTAAAAATCTTTTTGCAGAACGTAATTTAACAACAATAAGCCCTGCTGCCGGGGCTACCCCGGAGAAAAGATTGTTCACATCTTCACTTCCGCAGGCAATGCCTGCCATAAATGTTCCATGTCCAATTTCATCTCCGGGTATATCATCAGCTCCGGTAGAAAGGGCTTCGTTAATTTTTACACTGTCATATACCATGTTGGTATCCTGATCCCACAATGCTCTTATTTTAGTTGTATTGTTAGCATTTAAAAATGCTTTATGTCTCCAGTTAATTCCGGAATCGATTATTGCAACGCAGGTTCCATATCCTTTAAGGCTAAGTACCGGCTGTTCCCGTACTTTAATCACACCGGCTGCACTCACAGCACCCAAATCACTGAGACCATATATCCCCGGCAAAACAGCATAACTGAATCTGCCGTATACCGGATCTCCCACAAGGTCATTTCTGACACTGATGATTGACCACTTACTGTTTAAATACGTAACACAGTAGTCTGAGACTTCCTCCAATGTTTTTTTTGAAAAATAATTATCCCTGAAAATAAATTCTGTATAATCTTCTGAATTTAATCTGTTAAAACAATCTGATAACATTTTTATTTTATACTATGAAAGAAGTCTCTTTGTTATGCCTTAAAATACAGGAACTACACCACCGTCATACTGCTTGTTAATATATTCTTTAACTTCATCAGATAAAAGTGCTTCTTTTAATGCTTTTATCTTTTCTGAATTTTCATTTCCTTCTTTTACAACAAGTACATTTGCATAAGTCTTGGCTGCAAGTGATTCTGCTGACTCTGTTGCCAAAGCATCGCTTACCTTGTATCCTGCCTCAGCTGCATAGTTACCATTAATGCATGCAATATCGACGTCTTTTACTGCTCTTGGTATCTGTGCTGCTTCAAGTTCTTTAATATCAAGGTTTAATGGATTTTCAACAACATCGTTCTTAGTTGCTGTAATTCCTGCACCATCTTTTAATTTGATAAGTCCTTCTGCTTCAAGTAAAAGTAATGCTCTTGCTTCGTTAGTTGTATCATTAGGAACTGCTACAGAAGCACCTTCTTTGAGATTCTTAAGATCATCTGTCTTTCCGGCATAAATTCCGAATGGTTCAAAATGTACTGACGCAACAGATACAAGATGTGTACCGTTTTCTTCGTTGAAGTTTTCAAGGTATGGCTGATGCTGGAAGTAGTTAGCATCAAGTTCGCCGTTTTCAGTTGCATTGTTTGGAAGAATATAATCGTTATATTCTACTATTTCCAATGTATATCCCTTGTCTTTAAGTTTATCTTCAATAACCTTAAGAATTTCTGCGTGAGGTGTTGGAGAAGCTCCTACCTTTATAATATTGTCCTTTTTACTTTTTCCGCATCCTGCAAATAATGAAACTACAAGTGTTGCTGCTAATAATACGCTCAAAATTTTCTTTTTCATAATCTTTTTCTCCTTTTTCTTATCTTTTATCTGTTTTTTTAGCTATTCCCTGTCCTGCGAGCTGGAAAATCTGGACAATTACAACTATAAGTGCAACGGTAATCCACATAATATCTTTCTTATATCTGTAATATCCGTAATTTATGGCGATGGCTCCAAGACCGCCTCCTCCAACAAATCCTGCCATTGCGGAATAACCTAAAACAGTTGCCAATGTGATTGTTCCACCCAAAAGAAGCGATGGCTTTGCTTCCGGGAGAAGAACTTTAAAAATTATCTGTATCTTTGACGAACCCATTGCAAGGGCAGCCTCGATAACGCCCTGATTAACCTCGTTTAATGAGGATTCAACCATTCTTGCCACAAACGGTGCTGCTGAGATTACCAGTGGAACAATCGTTGCTCCGGGACCTATCGAAGTTCCCACAACAGCTCTTGTAAATGGAATAATCGCAACCACCAGTATCAAAAACGGAATTGAACGGATGAGATTGGTAATCAGTCCAAGTATAAAATTAACAACTTTGTTTTTACATATTCCGTTTTTATCCGTAATATATAATGCAACTCCAAGGGGAATACCTATTATATAAGCAAACGCCGTTGACATAACCACCATATACAAGGTTTCAAAAATACCATTCTTAAGACTATCAATCATTTGCGGTGTCATTGTTTTCTCCTCCTTCCTCAAAGGTTATCTGTTTTTTGTCAAGATAGTTTTTAATTTTCTGTACAGATTCTTTATTTTC
>UMLW01028757.1_pt1 | contig 17706 bp, 14 predicted proteins | sample 1966601 | NCBI WGS metagenome assembly UMLW01 (sample SAMEA4836211, study PRJEB28245) | human gut metagenome | biome: gut microbiome; material: fecal sample | place: Denmark | collected 2008 | reverse complement strand
CGGACAAGCCGTTACCGGCAACTTCGCCATTGACCATGACATTTTTATGGAGAATCTGAAACGCGCGGCAAAGCCGACGAAAGAAAGGAATGAGTGATCCTATGCAATTTATTGACCTGAAAGCCCAGTATGCGGCCCTGAAGGACGAGATCAATGCAAATATCCAGGCGGTGCTGGACTCTGCCCAGTTCATCGGCGGGCCCCAGGTAAAGGAGCTGGAGAAGGAGCTGGCGGACTTTGTGGGCCGCAAGCACTGCATCACCTGTGCCAACGGCACCGATGCCCTGCAGATTGCCTACATGGTGGCGGGCGTAGGGGAGGGGGATGCCGTGTTCTGCCCGGACATGACCTTCATCTCCTCCACGGAGCCAGCTAAGATGTTCGGGGCTACCTCCGTGTTTTGTGACATTACCAAGGATACCTATACCCTCTGCCCCGAGAGCCTGGAAAAGCAGATAAAGGCCATCCTGGCTGAAGGCAAGCTCACTCCCAAGGCCGTGGTGGCCGTGGATATTCTGGGTAACCCCTGCGACTACGACACCATCGCCCCCATCTGCGAGAAGTACGGCCTCATTCTCATCGAGGACGCCGCCCAGGCCTTCGGCGCGTCCAATAAGGGCCGCAAGTGCTGCTCCTTCGGCTACATCGCCACCACCTCGTTCTTCCCGGCCAAGCCCCTGGGCTGTTACGGCGACGGCGGTGCCATCTTCACCGATGACGATACCGCGGCGGACATCATCCGCTCCCTGTGCGTCCATGGCAAGGGCCCCGGCGGCAAATACGACAATATCCGCGTGGGCATGAACTCCCGGCTGGACACCGTCCAGGCGGCTATTCTGCTGCCCAAGCTGAAGGCACTGAAAGACTATGAAATTGACCGCCGCCAGGAGGTAGCCGGGCGGTATAACGCCGCGTTCAGCAAGGATTTCACCACTCCCTTCGTGGCAGAGGGCTGCGTGTCTGCCTGGGCCCAGTATGCCATCCTGGCCAAGGATACCCAAACCCGGGACAAGGTTATCGCCCATCTGAAGGAAAAGAATATTCCCAATATGGTTTACTATCCTACCCCCCAGCACGCCCTGCCGGTGTTTAAGGCCGAGCCTCACTACGGCGAGACCTATGCAAATGCCAATGACTACTGCGCCCGGACCCTGTCGCTGCCCATGCACCCGTATATGGATGCGGCGGAGCAGCAGCAGGTCATTGACGCGGTTTTGGAGGCGCTGTGATGGAGGAGAAATATTTCGTACATCCCTCCAGCTTCGTGGATGACGATGTAGAGATCGGTGAGGGCACCAAGATCTGGTATTTCTGCCACATTCAAAAGGGCGCCCGCATCGGAAAGCATTGTTCCCTGGGGCAGAATGTGAATATCAGCAACCATGTGAAGGTAGGCGACGGCTGCAAGCTGCAAAACAATGTCTCTCTGTATGAGGGCGTGGAGCTGGAGAACTATGTGTTCTGCGGCCCCTCCTGCGTATTTACCAACGACCTGACCCCTCGGGCCAAGTACCCCAAGGGCAGCGCCGGGTATAAAAAAACCTATTTGCGTGAAGGGGCATCCATCGGCGCCAACGCCACCATCGTCTGCGGCCATACCGTCGGACGCTGGGCCCTTATAGGCGCAGGCGCGGTGGTGACGGATGATGTACCCGACTATGCCCTGATGCTGGGCGTGCCGGCCCGGATTATTGGCTGGGCCTGCGAGTGCGGCGCACTGCTGCACTTTGATGGCGGCAAGGCTACTTGCGCCGACTGCGGCAGAAGCTATGAAATGAAAGCAGAAAATAAAGTAGAGGAGTGCAAATAAAATGAAATTCGATACCATTTACGACGGTCTTATCAAGGGTACGGAGAAGCTGGCCCTGGTGGGCCTGGGCTATGTGGGTATGCCCATTGCCGTGGAGTTTGCCAAGCACATCTCCGTTATCGGTTTTGATATCAATGAAAAGCGTGTGCAGGAGTACGCCAATGGAATCGACGCCACCAACGAGGTGGGTGAGGCCATCAAGAACACCACCGTGGACTTCACCTCCGACCCCACTCGGCTGAAGGAGGCTAAGTTCATCGTGGTGGCCGTGCCTACGCCGGTAAACCCCGATACCACCCCGGACCTGCGCCCGGTGGAGGGGGCCTCCCGCACCGTGGGCCAGAATCTGACCCCCGGCACCATCGTGGTCTTTGAGTCCACGGTGTACCCCGGCGTCACCGAGGACATCTGCATTCCCATTATTGAGAAAGAGTCCGGCCTCAAGTGCGGCGTGGACTGGAAGATCGGCTACAGCCCCGAGCGCATCAATCCCGGTGACCGGGTCCACACCCTCACCAACATCCGCAAGATCGTCTCCGGCATGGACGAGGAGTCCGCCCGGGAGATCAAGAAGGTATATGACATCGTCATTCAGGCGGGCACCTTCCCTGTGTCCACCATCAAGACCGCCGAGGCCGTGAAGGTGGTGGAGAACAGCCAGCGGGATATCAACATCGCCTTTATGAACGAGGTGGCTATGATCTGCGACCGCATGGGCATCGACACCGACGAGGTCCTGGCGGGCATGAACACCAAGTGGAACGCCCTGGGCTTCAAGCCCGGTCTCGTAGGCGGCCACTGCATCGGTGTGGACCCCTACTATCTGACCAATGCCGCCGAGGCTCTGGGCTATCACAGCCAGATCATTCTCAACGGCCGCAAGGTCAACGACAGCATGGGCGGTTTCGTAGCCGATGCCGCCATCAAGCAGATGATCGAGGCGGGTATGGCCCCCAAGAAGGCCACCGTGGTCATCCTGGGCATCACCTTCAAGGAGAACTGCCCCGACACCCGCAACAGCAAGGTGGTGGACATCATCAACCGCCTGAAGGAGTACGACATCCACCCTGTGGTCACCGATCCCTGGGCCGACGCTGCCGTGGCCCAGCATGAGTACGGCGTCACCCTGACGGACTTTGACAAGATTCCCAAGGCCGACTGCGTCATCGTGGCTGTGGGCCATAACGAGTTCCGCTCCCTGTCCATGATGCAGCTGAAGGAGCTGTTCAAAAAGGACCTGCCCGACAGCGAAAAAGTGCTCATCGATGTGAAGAGCCTGTACCGCATGGACGAGCTGAAGGCCTCGGGAATTCGGTTCTGGAGACTGTAATACCCTGCGGCACCTGCGGCAAACACGGCAAGGATAGCTGCAAGCATAAGGAGTTTATCGCATGATAAAAGTATGTCATATGACCAGTGCCCACGAGGAGGAGGATATCCGGATCTTCCGCAAGGAATGTGTTTCTCTGGCTGAGGCCGGATATGATGTATATCTGGTAGAGCGGGGAGACAGCTATGACAAAAACGGTGTACACATTGTGGGAGTGGGCGAGATCCCCACGAGCCGTCTCAAGCGTATGACAGAGGGGGCGAAAATGGTCTATCAGGCTGCCCGCGCCCTGGACGCGGATATTTACCATTTCCACGACCCGGAGCTTCTCCCTTATGGTCTGAAGCTGAAAAAGGCAGGCAAGAAAGTCATTTTTGACAGCCACGAAATGTACACAGAGCAGATTCGGGAGAAGCCATATCTTCCCCACTGGTTCGCAAGGCTGCTTTCTCATGCCTATGGAAAGTACGAAAGCCATGTTCTCGGCCGCATTGACGGGTTGGTCTACACCTGTCTGAAGGACGGCGTCCACCCATTTGCCGGAAAGTGCCGGCATATCACAACCATCGACAATACGCCCATGCTTTGGGAGCTGTATGATCGCTACGACCCTGCGGCGAAGAAAGAGGCAGGCAGCGTGGTATATGTGGGCGGCCTATCCTATGCCCGGGGAATCACGCATTTGATCACCGCCGCTGCAAAAGCTGACTGTACGCTTTATCTGGCCGGTATGTTCGATTCAGAGGAATATCGCCATACTGTTGAGGCCCTGCCCGGGTATTCCTGTGTGCAGTATTTAGGGCTGCTTGGCAGAGAGCAGATTGTCGCCTTGCTGCAGCGCTGCTGTGTCGGCGCAGCTACGCTCTTAAATATAGGCCAGTATAATCAGGATGATAATTTGGCCACCAAGGTCTACGAGTACATGTCGCTGGGCATTCCTGTGCTTTTGTCGCGCTCTGCTTATAATGAGCGGGTGATGAACCAGCATCACTTCGGCCTGTGTGTAGAGCCGGATAATGTTGACGAGCTGGCCCAGGCCATCCGCTATTTGCTGGACCATCCCGACGAAGCCCGTCAGATGGGCGAAAACGGACGCCGTGCCGTAGAACAGCAATTCAATTGGGGGGTGGAGGAGAAAAAGCTCCTTGCCCTATATAATGATATTTTGAACGATAAATAAAAGGAAGTGCTGCAATTATGAAATACGCTCTCATCGGCTGCGGCCGCATTGCCGTGAACCACATGAAGGCCGCCATCAACAACAAGCTGGAGATCGTCGCCGTGTGCGATGTTCTGCCGGAGAAAATGGAGGCGCTGCTGGCTAAGTACGACCTGCAAAACGACACCTCCATCAAGCGCTACACCGACTATAAGCAGATGCTGGCGGAAAACGACATAACCCTGGCGTCCATCGCCACCGAGAGCGGCATCCACGCCGAGATCGCCCTCTACTGCATCGACCACGGCGTCAATGTCATCATCGAAAAGCCCATGGCTATGAACATGGATGACGCCGAGGAAATCGTCCGTCGCAGTGAGGAGAAGGGCGTGAAGGTGGCCGCCTGCCACCAGAACCGCTTCAATGTGGCCATTCAGCAGATGCGTAAAGCCCTGGAGGCCGGCCGTTTCGGAAAGATTTCCCACGGCTCCATCCATGTCCGCTGGAACCGGGACCACAGCTACTATGACCAGGCCTCCTGGCGGGGCACCTGGGCCCAGGACGGCGGCTGCCTGATGAATCAGTGCATCCATGGCATCGACCTGCTGCGCTGGATGATGGGCGACGAGGTGGAAGAAGTCTACGGCGTTACAAAGCAGCAGTTCCACGATTATCTGGAGTGTGAGGACATCGGCATGGCCGTGGTGAAGTTCAAGAACGGCGCCGTGGGCACTATCGAGGGCACCACCAATGTCTACCCCAAGAACCTGGAGGAGACTCTCTACCTCTTCGGCGAGACCGGCACCGTGAAGATCGGCGGCACCTCCACCAATAACATTGATGTGTGGAACTTTGCTGATGAGACCGAGGACGACCAAAAGAATAAGGGCCTCCAGGAGGCTACCAGCAATGTCTACGGCAACGGCCATACCAGCCTCTTTGCCGACATGATGGACGCCATCGAGCACGACCGCAAGCCCTATGTGGACGCCGTGGCCGGACGCAATGCCCTGGAGATGATCCTGGCCATCTATCAGTCCGCCGCCACCGGCAAGCCCGTAAAGCTGCCCCTTTCTCATGTGGCCAGCACGGACTTTACGGGAAGATTCGAGAAGTAAACAATAGAAATAATATCCAAGGAGTTAAGGAGAGAATACATGGCGGAAACTATGAACATGAAGGAGCTCTTTGCACTGTTGGTTCGCCGTTGCCGTGCAGTTTTGCTCACCGCACTGATTTTTGCGGTGCTGTTGGGTGGCGTACAGGCCTTCCGCACATCCCGGAGCAATTCGGATGAAAGCGATGTGTCTGCTGAGGAACAAATTGCATCGCAGTATGCCGATCTTGCAGCCCTGAAGCAGCAGCTGACTACCACTAAAGCAAAGGTGGCATCCTTACAGGAATATATTGTTCAGGCACCGCTGATGGAGATCGATCCGTACCGTGTGTATACCACAACGATGCTTATTGGATTGACCCCTGCGGAGAATGCACCGGTGGCTTCCGCTTCCCAAGAATACTCCGACGGAGCAGTCTGTGCGGCGTGGCTTGCGGGAACCGATATACAGAAGTTAGCGGCGGATACTTCCTTTGCCGAAATAGGAAATCTGTATTTACAGGATTTGTTTTCCGCCAAGCCATTGTCTGGTGGAGTATTGAGCCTTCGTACATACGGGACATCCCAGGAGCGGGCTGAGGAATTGGCAGATATGCTCTATCAGGGCCTGCACCGGCAGTTCTCCGGCGAAAGCAGCTCAATACCTACGGTAAATGCGGTGTTGTCTTCTGCTACGCTGTGTGAAACGAATACGGAAATCGCAGATAAACAGGACAAGATTTTCAAGGAACTGACCACCGCAAAGGAAAGCCTGACAACACTGACCTCCAAGGTGCAATCTCAGGAGTTGGCACTTCCTCATGATGACGAGACTCCCTCTCCTGTAAAGAGCGGGGTGAAATATGCAGTTCTCGGGTTTGCTGTAGGTATTATATTGGCCTGTCTGTGGATTCTTGTAAAGGCTATGTTTTCCGGTCGTATTGAAACGGCGGGACAGCTGGAGACGATGGGCGGTGCGCCCTATTGGGGCACATTGGCAGTGGCAAAACGAAAATCAGACCGATGGGCTGACGCTATTTTGGGAGAAACTCTTTGGGTAGACCGGAATGCAGCTGTTGCGCACCTGGCAGATCGGGTCGCTGCCTGCGATTCGGCTTCCGCGGGGATCGCGATTATATCCTCGCTGTCTGATCAGCCGGAGGAATTGGACGATTTCGTTGCTGCACTGAAGGACCGGGACTACAGCGTTTCCGTCATTATGAATGTAGCTTCTGACCCGGCGGCATTTGCCTGCCTAAAGAAGAACGGCCTTATCCTGTTAGCTGAACGCCGCGGTATGACCCGTATGGAGCGGTTGAAGGCAGTACATACGCTGATGCATTCTTTTTCCCGGAAAGCAAATGGTACGTTCTTTTTCTGAATGGTAAAAGAGGTAGATGGAGATAAACAAATATGAAGATCGCAAAGTTGTGTATCAATACATGGGCTTACGCCAGCCGAGACAAGCGCGAGTTAGCTGCCTGTCAGGAATTGGGCGCAGAGGTTGAGGTTTTTGCCAAGGGAGAACATACAGGCACAGAAGAAGTCGTAGACGGGTTTCCTGTCACTCGCATTTCCACGCGGCCCTTGGGCGAAAAGGTTCCCAACGGTCTCAACCGTGTGGTCTCCTTGTTTACTTGGGCCTCTTATATGCGCAAGCAAAATGATATTGATGTGATTTCCGCCTATGATCTGATTGCCCTTTTCATCGCTTGGCTGTCCAATATCGGTAAGCGGAACAAGGCCAAACTGGTCTATGATTCTCATGAGTTTGAACTGGGCCGCGCCAGACAGCGCAGCGCAGTGACCACTTGGTTTATCTGCCATCTGGAGCGTTTTTTAATGAAGAGATGCGCATTCTCCATTATGGTCAATGACGATATTGCCGATGAGGTGCAGCGGATCCATCACCTGAAAAAACGCCCTATTGTGGCACGGAATATTCCCCAGTATTGGCAGCTGGATGCTGCACATACAGCGCAGGTGCGTCAGGAATTTCTTTCGCAGCTGGGCCTTTCGGATTCTGCCTTTCTTGTTATGTACCATGGCGGCGTCATGGAAGATCGCGGCATCGAGCAAATGTTAGAGGCTGTAGCTCAGTTGCCGCAGGATGTCGCGGCGATTATTCTTGGAAACGCCCAAACCTCCTACCCGGATCAGTTGCACACCCTGTGCAAAAAGCTGAACATTGAAAGCAGGGTGCTGTTTCACCAGGCTGTTCCCTATGAGGAACTGCGTCATTATGTCAGCGCTTCCGATGTTGGCCTGGTAACCGTGCTGGCAACCTATCAGAGCTATTACATGATGCTTCCCAACAAATTCTTTGAGAACATTCAAAGCATGAACCCCGTTATAGTCAGCGATTTTCCCACGATTGGCAAAATTGTAGATCAGTATGGGATTGGCCTGAAGGTGGACCCCACAGATCCGAAGACTATTGCTGATGCAATCCTGCGTATGCGGGATGACCGGGCATTTTATGCCGAGTGTAAGGAGCATTTGAAAGTTGCCAAGGAAGAGCTCTGCTGGGAGCGGGAAAAGCAGACACTTATGAATGCTTACAGGGAGATATTATGATGCAGCAGGCCACATTTGAGCGGAAAATTGCGTTAAGATCTCCGGTAATATTGTTTGCCTGCGCATTATTATTTAAGCTGGCACTGGATTTCAGCTTTAATAAATTCCTGGTAGGTGCAGGGTATGCATATCGTTTTTCTTTCCATTTTGATCCTCTGCGCTATGCCTTGGGATTAGGGTGGTGTACGGTCCTATTCTGGAGCATTGACCATTCGGCAAGAAAAGCGTCTACATTTCTGCTGGCAATGCTTTATTTGCTGGAGATCATTCCCGTTACAACGATTTACAGCTTGGAAGGCGGCAGTCATATATACTACCATAGTGTGTGTATTGCCTTTTTCCTGTGCGAAATGATGGTGCGCAGTTCGTCGGCTACTATTCGCTTCCGACGCAATCGTATTTTTTCAAGCATAATGGTGAGTTGCTTTGCTGCGGCAGTGTTGCTCCTGCTGCTAATCCTAATTCAGGAGAATGGACTACCATCCTTGACTGCGTTGAACATTTATAAGGTTTATGAAATGCGCGCTTCGGGGGCATTCCATCTTAGCAAATACGCAAATTATTTGCTGACTTGGGCAACAAATGTTTTTTTACCGATCCTTATCACTTTAGCTCTTCTGAAAAATCACTGGTTCAGCGCAATACTTATGTGCGGCATTTTGCTTCTCATTTATCTCTACACCGGGCAAAAAACATTTCTCTTTGTTATTCCTCTTCTTATTGTGTTTGTGCCATGGAGTAAGCGAGAAAATTTCTATAATGAGTTTTTTGCTTGCTTTTGCATAGGCTTTTCCATGCTGATCCTTTTGCGCTGGATTTCGCCGGTTTTACAATCCGTGTTTTCTGCGGCCTATGACCTGCTATGTCGTCGCAGTATGCTTCTTCCTGCACAGAATAAATTTATATACTACGATTACTTCAGCACCCGTCCTAGGCTGGGGCTCTATGGAGCCTTCCCTCAGTGGTTGGTAAGTATTCCTGACCCACTGCAGGGGGTTAATTACGGATATGATATTTCTGCTATTTATTATAACCGACCTAATATGAATTCCAATACCGGATTTTTGGCTGAGGGATATATGCGCTTTGGCTACATCGGCATTTTCCTACTGCTTCAACTTTTGGCCGTGCTTTTGCGTATGGTAGATGGTTTTCAACTGCGGGCTGGGTATGCAATGACGGTCGGAGTTTTTCTATACCCCATATTTGTATTGGCAGACGGACACCTTTTCGACAGCCTTATCCTTGGCCCGTGGATGATTCTGGTAATTTTCATGCTTTTTTATCAGGGCGCTATAAAGCGAAAGGAGTACATCCTTGAAACTTCGTGAAACATTGCGGAAGCTGGTTGACCGCGTCCGTTCCAGCGGTTTTCTAAAAAGCGTTCTTACGCTCTCATCCGGCGCTGTGGTGGGGCAGGCTATCAACTTTTTCGGGATGCCGATAGTGGGACGGGTCTATACACCGGCGGCCATGGGCGATTATACGGTCATTACAACCAATGCCGGTGTAATCAGCTCGCTTGCCTGCCTGGGCATGATGACGGTATTCTTGCTGCCGGAGCGAGATGAGGAAGCCAGGGGGCTAAGCCGCCTTGTGCTGTTTGCTACGCTCCTGATTACAACAGTAGCGGCGCTGGGCCTTTGGCTCGTGGCTCCGTTTTGGCGCATTTTCTCCACGGAAGAAACGCCTTATACCCTTGCCTTGGGTGTATTGTGGCTTTATATTGTCTGCAACACTATCAGCAATATATGCTATGCCTATGCCAACCGACAAAGCCTTTACCGCGTTCTTTTTTGGAATCCAGTACTGTATGCCGGCTCAAATGTGGTACTCAGCATCCTTTTTGGCGTATTGAATTGGGGATTTTTGGGTTACACACTAGCCTCCATATTAGCGTTTGTGGTCAATATCGCGCACTTGATGCTCCACGGAAATGCTTTTAAGCGGGTTTCGGAATCGGATTGCCGTCCTCTACCCCTGCTGCGCAAATATCGGCGCTTTCCCATATACCAAATGCCTGCAAATTTGATATCCTCGTTAGGAACTCAGATTCCTGTGCAGATGATGGAGCGTTTTTACTCCTCTACCGCACTGGGAATGTATTCTATGGCGTTAAAGGTTTTGTCTCTACCCACCACGCTGCTGGCCACGCCGGTAAATCGCGTGTATTTTCAGGAGGCCAGCCAGCGCTATAACCGCGGGGAGAATATAGGGGAATTTTCCTTTAACATCCTCAAGGCGAATATCAAGATCGCCATGATTCCCATTGCTGTTTTGATTGTTTTCGGCGAGTGGATTTTCGCTTTGTTTTTGGGCGAACAGTGGACAGAGGCGGGAACCTATGCGGCAATTTTAGGCGTTTCACAGCTTTTTGCTTTTTGCGCAAGCTGTTTGTCAGGATGCTTTGTCATTGTAAATAGGAATCAGTTGAATTTGGCGGATGCGCTGTTTACACTGCTGTATAATGCCGGCTTGGCCGGATTTATGTTTTGGCATTTGCCTGATGTATATGTGTGGGTTTGGATCATCTCCATTTTGAATATCATACGCGTGATGCTGCTGCAGGGAATTTTCTTGAAGATCACGGGCGTTTCGATACGAAGATATTTGCTGTTTAACCTTGGATATGTCATCATCCCACTGGCACTTGTGTGGGGGATTCGTGTGCTGCTCCACGCCTATATAGTGTGATAGCGATATATGCCGGCCCCGGCATTGTAATCTGTGCCGGCCAATGGTAAAATAATTTATATTAAATGCCGCACAGTGTGCCCTGTGCATGATAGCAGGAAAACAGATGATTGACCCTGTAGAGGTGAAACCAAAGGAGATATAATATGGACAAACAAAGAGAAAGCTCCCGAGCCAGACGCATCCGCCGCACCAAGCTCGACTGGTTTGGCATTATTATGATGTTTGTACTGCTGATATGCAGTCTGGCTATTTTTGCCCGGCTTATGGCCACCAAAATGCTCACAACCACCAATATGGTGCTGATTATGGTAGCGCTGCTGGTGGTGAACGGGCTGCACATTTTCGTGCAGCTACCCTTGCGGCGCAATAAGCTGGGCAAGCTGATCTGCGGCGTTTTGGCTGTGGTGTTGTCTGTGGCAATGATCTACGGCACTGTGGCCGCCGGTGCGGTGCAGTCCGCCCTAAATAAGATCTCCGGCATCATGGTGGAAAAGCAGGTGACGGCGGTGATCGTCATGAAAGAGGACGACGCCACAGAGCTGGGCGATACCCGAGGCTATAAATTCGGTATCCTGGCCAACCGTGACCAGGAGAACACCCGGAAGCTCCTCAGTGCCATGCAGGAGAGCATGGGCCAGATCGACACGAGGGAATACGAGACGCCAGCCGATATGGCAGATGCCCTGTACGATGACGAAATCCAGGCTATGATTCTCAACGAGGGCTACATTTCCCTGCTGACGGAGCAGGAGGATTACAGTGACTTCTCCAGCCATACCAAGATCATCTATGAGTATGTCACGGAGCATGAGATCACCTCCATCAAGCCCTCCGGCTCCATCACCAAGCAGCCCTTTGTGATCTATTGCAGCGGCAGCGACGAGCGGGACTCCGACATCAACGCCAAGAGCCGCAGCGATGTGAATATTCTGGCGGTGGTGAACCCCAAGACCCGTCAGATCCTGCTCGTCAATACCCCCCGGGACTACTACCTGCCTTTGGCCTTCAACGGTGAGCTGGATAAGCTGACCCACGCCGGTATGTATGGCGTGCAGGAGAGCATGGCTGTGCTGGATAATCTCTACGGAACCAAGACCTCCTATTATGGTCGCATCAATTTCTGGGGCCTTATCGACATCGTGGACGCCCTGGGCGGCATTGATGTGTATTCAGACTACTCGTTTACAACGGCTGCAGGAGATGTTGCAGGATACGGAGACCGGGAGTATAGCTACACGGAAGGCTGGAACCACATGAACGGCATCGAGGCCCTGACCTTCAGCCGGGAGCGCTACTCCTTCTCCGACGGCGACAACCAGCGGGGTAAGAACCAGATGAAGGTCATCCAGGCCATCATCGAAAAGGCCACTTCCCCCAGCGTTTTGGCGAAATATCAGGACCTGCTGAAGGCGGTGTCCGACAACTTCATTACCAACATTTCCTACGACCAGATCTCCTCCCTGGTGCAGATGATGCAGAAGGACGGCGCATCCTGGAATATTCAGACCATGTCCGCCACCCAGGGTTCCGGCGATACCACGCAGCCCTGCTACTCCGCCTATGGCGAGCTGCTGTATGTGATGCCGCCGGATTATGACTCCGTGAACCGTATTCGTGAGGTTATCGACCAGGTGATGAACGGCGAGGAGATCGTTCTGCCCGCGGAGTAAACCGAGCAAAAGATAATACTATAAAAGCGGCATTGTCTGCGGTAAAAGCGGGCAATGCCGCCCTATGAGGAAGAGAGAGAACGACTATGTCGGAAATCGGCGCGACCAGAAACCAAAAGATCACGGGGCACCTGTTTGCCCTGTTCACCACCCTGGTATGGGGCAGCTGTTTTGTGCTGACCAAGGTGATGCTCAATGCCTTTACCCCCATCCAGATCATCCCCCTGCGTATGGGTCTTGCCTACCTGGCTTTGTGGGCGCTGCGTCCTAAGACGCTGAAGCTCCCGTGGAAGGATGAGCTGATGTTCATTCTCATCGGCATCACCGGCGGCAGCGTCTACTTTTTCCTGCAAAATACCGCTGCGGCCCACACCTCTGCCGCCAATGTGAGCATTCTCGTGTCCATGTCCCCCATCATCACGGTGATCCTGGCACAGTTTTTCTCCCGTCGGGGGGAGAAGCTGGGCAAATGGGTGTATATTGGCGCAGTGGTGGCCATCGCCGGCGTTATCATGGTGGTGCTGAACGGCACACTGACCTTCCATTTGAGCCCCCTGGGCGACCTGTTGGCCCTGGCGGCGGCCCTGATGTGGGCGATATACTCCATCCTCATTAAGAAGTATACCGAGCGGTATGATAATTTCCTGGTGACCCGCCGGGTATTCCTGTGGGCATTTTTGACATCGGTGCCGCTGATGCTCATTACCGACGGTATGCCCAGCCTGACCCCGCTGTTTACCCAGCCGGGTATCCTGCTGAGCTGGCTGTTTTTGGGCGTGTTCGGCAACGCCGTGTGTTTTGCTCTGTGGAATATCGCTTTTAAGAACCTGGGCGTGGTCATTACCAACAACTATCTGTATGCCACCCCCTTCGTCACCGTGGTGGTAGGCTGGCTGCTGCTGGGCGAAAAAATTTCCCTCATGAGCATCCTCGGCGCCGTGCTGATCACCCTGGGCGTGATTTTCGCCAATAAGCAGACGGCAAAGACCGGCGAATAAAAAATTCGAAAGGGGAGAAGGCAAAGCTTCTCCTCTTTTTGTATACTCCCACCCCTTTGGCGGAACAATTTGGGGTAGGTGCCCCGGGCGTATAGACATTTCCCCGCCTGTATGGTACAATGTTTTTACTTTTCTAAAAAATCACGAGAGGAGCTGCTCTATGAATACCAACTGGAACGACCCCGATTTTCAGGGCTTTGCCCACAAGAATCCCTTTGTCGGGAGACCTAAGCGGGAGAAAAAACCCCGCAAGGCCGTAGGCACCCCGGTGGGCCGCACGGTGCTGAACCTGGCGGTCACGCTGCTGGTGGGCGCGGTGTATTACTATGTTTGCCTGCCGGCGCTGAACCTGCACAGCCAGTCCTTCTATGTGTTTGCCCTGCTGCTGTGCGCGGTGTACTGCGTTATGGCCATACTCACCTCCGGCTTCCAGGGGGAGGGACCCAAGGGGTACTTCGGCTTTGTGAAAAAACAGTGCAAGATCCCCTTTTTCCTGGCCCTGGCCCTGGTGCTCACCGCCGTGGTGGGCAGCGTTATCGGCTTGCGCCTGTTCCGGGCCGCGGATTACCGGGACCTGCTCACCGTAGAGACCGGTGACTTTGCCAGCGAGGTCCAGGAGATCTCCTTCGACCAGATCCCCATGCTGGATGCCAACTCCGCCACAAAGCTGGGCAACCGCAAGCTGGGTGAACTGGCGGACATGGTCTCCCAGTTCGAGGTGGACGACGATTACACCCAAATAAACTATAAGGGCCGTCCCGTTCGTGTCACGGCCCTGCGCTATGGCGACTGGATCAAGTGGCTGAATAACCGTGCGGATGGCCTGCCTGCCTATCTCGTCATCGACATGGTGACCCAGAATGTGGAGGTGGTGCGCCTGGATAACGGCATCCGCTACACCACCGCCGAGCATTTTGGCCGCAATCTTCAGCGCTACCTGCGCTTCCACTATCCCACCTATATTTTTGACACCCCCGCCTTTGAAATCGACGAGGACGGCAACCCCTACTGGGTCTGCCCCCGCATCACCAACACCATTGGCCTCTTCGGCGGCACGGATGTGCTGGGGGCGGTGCTGGTGAACGCCGTCACCGGCGATACGAGCTACTATGAGGTGGGGGACATTCCCACCTGGGTGGACCATGTGTATAACGCCGACCTGATCATCAGCCAGTACGACGATCACGGCACTTATATAAACGGCTTCATCAACTCCCTCTTCGGCCAGCGGGATGTCACCGTCACCACAGCGGGCTATAACTATATCGCTCTGAACGATGATGTGTATATGTATACCGGTATCACCTCCGTGGTGTCCGATGAATCCAACATCGGCTTCATCCTCTCCAACCAGCGCACCAAGGAGACCCGGTTCTACTCCGTGGCCGGCGCCGAGGAGTATTCCGCCATGGATTCCGCCCGGGGCCAGGTGCAGCAGATGAACTACACCGCCACCTTCCCCCTGCTGCTGAACATCGCTGACCAGCCCAGCTATTTCATGGCCCTGAAGGATGCGGCGGGTCTGGTGAAAATGTATGCCATGGTCAATGTGAGCCAGTACCAGATTGTGGCCACCGGCTCCACCGTGGCCGACTGCGAGAGCAACTATCGCCTTATGCTGGCCCGCAACGGTCTCATTGACCAGAGCGATACGGAGATCACTCCCTCCGGACAGAGCCAGGTCACCGGTGCCATCGCCGAGATCCGCTCCGCCGTGGTGGAGGGCAACACCTGGTACTACCTGCGTCTGCAGGATGGCTCGGTGTATTACGCCATCTCCGCCGCCGACGATAAAAACGCCGTTATACTCTCCGTAGGCGACCAGGTCACCATCACCTTCGCCGAGGGGGAGGAGAAGATACTCTCCGCCTACACCGTTACAGCGGCTCAGTAAGAGGAGGAAGCTATGCCTGACTTCATTCAAACGGCGGACTGGGCGGTTCTGCACTGGATCCGGGAGAACCTGCACTGCGGAGCCTTAGACTTTCTTATGCCCAAGCTCACCCTTCTGGGGGAGGGCGGCGCTGTCTGGATCGTGGCAGGCCTTGCCCTCACGGCCAGTAAAAAGTACCGCAAGCACGGCATTTGCCTGCTGTTGGCGCTGCTGGCGGGCTTGCTGATCTGCAATATCGGCCTTAAAAACATCGTGGCCCGTCCCCGGCCCTGCTGGCAGGAGGCCGTGGACCTGCTGGTGAAGAATCCCAGGGATTACTCCTTCCCCTCGGGCCACACCTGGTCCGCCGTGACCGGGGCCTGGGTCATCACCGCCGCCAACCGCAAATTCGGCTGGTGGGCCATCCCCCTGGCCGCAGCCCTGGCCTTTTCCCGGCTGTATCTGTTCGTGCATTTCCCATCGGATATTTTATCCGGCGCCCTTATCGGTGCGGCACTGGGTCTTGCCGCCGTGGGCCTGAGCCGCAAGCTGCCGGAGAAAATCCGCCGCGCTTATACGAAAAAGAGAAGCTGACCGCCTGTTAAAAAGTCCCGCAGAGCTTGCCGCCTGGAGACTGCAAACCTTTTGTCGGAAAAACCCAGAGGCTTTTCCGACAGTCTCCACTACCCCTCCGGCCTGCGCCGGAGGGGTAGCCGGTTGTGGCGGGCTGAAGCGACCCCTTGCCTCTGTTTATGGATACCCTCTTAAAAATCGACTCTATATCCGTAAAATATTGTGCAATTTCTTTCTTTACATCAGCTATTAAAAGTGCTAAAGTAACACTAACAAGATAACACTGCAACGCGATGATGGACTCCCAGTAAGATGCTGCGGCGTTCCTATGCAGAGAGCTGCCGGTCGGTGCAAGGCAGATAGGAAGCGGCATCCCAATTACCGTCCTGAGCAGCGCTCCGAAGCCCTCTGAGGTGGTAGGCAGCGCCGGGTGCGCCCGATACAGCGCTGCGGGCATGATAGTGCCCCATGAGGCCGCTGCGGCGGCAAACTGAGGTGGTACCACGGGTTTTCTCGTCCTCTGTGTCCTTTGGACACGGAGGGCGTTTTTTGTTGCCCGTGTCATTTAGCGGTAAAATTTGAACTATATGAAGGAGGAGCTTACCATGCCTGCTATTACTTTTTACAAACATGAACCCATCCCTATGGAGATGCACAAGGTGAAGATCGTGCAGCAGCTTCATCTGCTTCCCACGGCCCAGCGGCTGGAGAAGATGCAGCGGGCGGGGTTCAACACCTTCCAGCTCCACAACGGAGATATTTTCCTGGATATGCTCACGGATTCCGGTGTCAACGCCATGTCCGATCTTCAGCAGTCCGCCATGCTGCGGGCCGACGACGCCTATGCAGGCTCCGAGACCTTCTTCCGTATGCGCGATAAGCTGGAGGAGCTGTTCGGTATGCCCTTCTGCCTGCCTGCCCACCAGGGCCGTGCCTGCGAGAATATTCTGGCCACCCGTTTTGTAAAGCCCGATAGCTGTGTCATAATGAACTACCACTTCACCACCGCCAAGGCCCACATCACCCGCCTGGGAGGCCGGGTGGAGGAGCTGGTGCGGGCCGAGGGCCTGGTGAGCAAGAGCGACCTGCCCTTTAAGGGCAATATCGACCTGGAGGCCCTGGAGACCTGCATTCTCCGGGAGACGCCGGCCAATGTACCCTTTGTGCGCCTGGAGGCGGGCACCAACCTCATCGGCGGCCAGCCCATTTCCTTCGCCAATATGCAGGCCGCCACGGACATCTGCCGCCGCCACGGCGTGCTGACGGTGCTGGATGCTTCCCTGCTGCAGGATAATCTGTACTTCATCAAGACCCGGGAGAAGGAGATGCAGAGCCTGTCCGTTCGAGAGATCACAAGGAAAATCGCGGACCTTTTCGACATCATTTACTTCTCGGCCCGGAAATTCGGCTTTGCCCGGGGCGGAGCCATCCTGGTGCGGGATGAGGCGCTGTTTCATTCCATGGAGGACCTGGTGCCCATGTTCGAGGGCTTCCTCACCTACGGCGGTATGTCCGTGAAGGAGATGGAGGCCATGACCGTGGGCTTCGAGGAGAGCATGGACATGGATGTTATCTCCCAGGGCCCCCAGTTTATCGACTACTGCGTGGACAGGCTTTCGGAGTACGGCATACCCGTCATTACTCCCGGCGGCGGCCTGGGCGCGCATATTGATGTAAAGGAATTTTTGCCCCATGTGCCCCAGACGGAGTACTCTGCCTGCGCCCTGGCCTGCGCCCTGTACATCTGCGGCGGCATCCGGGGCATGGAGCGCGGCACCCTTTCCGAGGAGCGGGAGCGGGACGGCAGCGAGCGCATTGCGTCCATGGAGCTGCTGCGCCTGGCCTTCCCCCGGCGTGTATTCACCCTGTCTCAGACGGAGTATGTCATCGACCGGGTGAAGTGGCTCTTTGATCACCGGGACC
>UMLW01027672.1_pt1 | contig 17731 bp, 19 predicted proteins | sample 1966601 | NCBI WGS metagenome assembly UMLW01 (sample SAMEA4836211, study PRJEB28245) | human gut metagenome | biome: gut microbiome; material: fecal sample | place: Denmark | collected 2008 | reverse complement strand
CCTGCTGAACCAGCTCTCCAGCCTCACCAGCAATGAGAGTGTCCGCCGGGCCATGGGCCTGGTCATCGACCGCAACGCCATCGCCGAGCTCCTGGGTGCCCGCACCCATCCGGCGGCCGAGGGCCTGGTGACCTGGGGCATTCGCAGCACCGCCGGCGGCCAGTTCCGGGACCTCGGCCCCGCCGTGGATAACGACAGCGAGAATTACGAGAAAAACTGCCAGACTGCCCGGGAGCTGATGCAGGCGGCGGGCTATACCGCCGGCGCCTTGGCTAAGCTGGGCACCGTGACCATGCTCTATGAGTCCGACGGTATCACCGACTCCCTGGCTGCCCTCCTGCAAAAGACCTGGAAGGAGAAGCTGGGCCTGAATGTGACCCTGCAGGGCGTCACCACCGCCCAAATCGACCAGGCCCTGGCCCGGGGCGAGTACACCATCGCCGCCCTGCGCGTCAGCAGCGACCGCAACGATGCCACAGGCTTCCTCAATAGCTGGCGCAAGGGCAACGAGGATAACTACGCCAATTTCTATTCCAGCGCCTATGATATGCTCCTGCGCGTAGCGGCTGTGTCCGTCAGCCAGGAGGCCCGGGACGCCTATCTGGAGGATGCCGAGCGGCTGCTGCTGGAGCAGGGCAATGTGATCCCGCTGTATTATAGCACCATAAGCTGGAGCCTGTCGGAGCATTACACCGGCGTTTTCGGCGACGGCTTAGGCCGGTACTTCTTCTATGCGGGCCATAAGGCCAGCAAGTAAAAGACCGTCCCTAATATCGCCTCCATAGGGGCGGACGACTCTGTCCCTCCCGTGGGCGGGAACAGTGAATGGGTAAAAAAATAAAGACGGCAGCTGCGCCTATACGCACGGCTGCCGTCTTTTTGGGTTAGTTTTCTTTTTGGGCATGGTTTATGCGGCTGATTAGGATGGTGATTTCATCTTCGTTCAGGGTGCCTTCCAGGATGGCCTCGTGTTTTTTGCCGCTGCGGTCGATGAAACAGAAAAATTTGCGGCTGACCTGCGGCGAAGCGCTGATGGTGCCGCTGTGATGGACTTTGATGGTCCCCCTACCGCACCGCTCAATTTCGGTGTATTCGTAATATTTTCCGTTAAAGGGGTTGGTTTTGAAGTAAAAACCCTTTAGTCCGATGCAAATTTTATAGTAAAAATAGCGGACTATGAGCCTTACAAAGGTCACCGACATGAGGGTGGCAATGCCGCCGAAGGCCAGGGCGATGAAGAGCATTTTATTGGGGCCGGGCTGAAGCTGGTCGATTGTCAGCACAATGAAAAACGCGGCAATAACACCCACGATCACCATTCGCGTGATGCCGTAGGGCTTGCCGGTGATGACATAATCCCATCTTTCAGATTTGGTGTGCATGGCATTTTTACTCCGAATATATTTATGTGCCGCTGTGCCCGAAGCACCAGGTGCAGGGGTCGTATCCGGACGCCTTGGCCTGCCGCAGGGTCACGGCGGTGGTGTTGTCCTTACCCACGATGTACTTGCAGTCCGCCTTGTGGTAGCACTGGCCCGACTCCGTGAGATATACCGTGGGATTCTCGCGGTGTACGGCCCCCACCGTCACCACAGCCGCCAGCACCAGCACCGCCAGGCACAGAGCTATGAGCGTGGCCGTGCGCCGGGGCCGGCAGGTCTCGTTGTAGCGCATGAGCCGGGCGGAGAAGTCGTTGGCCTCCTGCTCCTCCAAAATGCCGGACCCCGGCCCGGTGGTGGCGGCCCGGTTCAGGTGTCCGCACAAAATGTGCCCCAGCTCGTGGCTGAGCAGGATCATCTGCTCGTGCTGGGACAGGTTCTCCTGCAGGAACACGATCCGCAGATTTGCGTCCTGGTAGGTGAAGGCCGACAGCCCCGAGGCGTAGTTAACCAGCTGCAGGGAGGTGAGCAGGGTGCGGACCTCCTTGCAGTTAGAGAGCCTACTGAACTCCACCAGCGAAAAGCCCTGCTCCTGCAGGGCTTTTTCCAGATCTGTAACAGTAAATGGCCTATGGTGGAATTGTGCTAAAAAGGCGTGAGCCTCCCGCTGCACGGCCGTCATAGGAAGGATCCCTTTCTGTTATTCCTTGTTTTCCAGGCTGTCTCTGGCCTTGAGCACCCGCAGTGCATCCGCAGCGTCCGCCGCATTCTTGGTGGGCATATTCACGCTGGTGAAGCTGCCGCCGTAGGCTGCTGCCTGGCCGGAGAAGGTATCCGCCGCGTCACGGCAGCGCTCTGCCTCCACCTTCAGCACGGTGGCCACAGTGTGGCGTCCGTAGCTGTCCAGCTGGGCGTACTGGGTCAGCAGCTCCTGGGTGTCGTCGGTGAGATAGAAGGCGGAGTCATCGGACAGAGCCTTGATACCTAAAACCTTGCAGATCTGCACCACGGTGTCGAAAGAGGAGCCGCCTATGCCATTATGCAGGGCGCTGTTGATGGTGGACAGAGGAATGCCTACCGTTAAGGCGAACTGCCGCACACTCTTGTACTGCCGGGAGATTTCGGTACGAACAATTTTCGTCAAGTTATCCATAATAAGACCCTCTTTTTCTATGCAGAATTAGATTTAGTTTATTTTACCATAGAAATTACAAAATGCCAATAGGGAAAGTTTTCCAAAAATGTAAAAAATTTTTATATAATCTGACAGTGAATTTGTTCCTCTCGGAGAAATTCGCCCCAAAAATTAGGGGGGTTTATTTTAGGAATGCACTATGCTATAATATACATTATTCAGCGCGCAGCAGACTGCAAGCCTTTTGTCGGAAAAACCCGGAGGGTTTTTCGACAGTCACTATAATATACATTACTATGTCATACAGCCATGCAGCCGGGAGCAAGGGAAGGAGGGCGCCGCTATGGGTCAGAAAAAAACGGGAAAGCACCTGAAGCCCTTTACCCTGGTCAAAGATCTGTTCGACCGCTATTACGGCCACGATGTGGCCCGGGACGGCGCTGCCCTGACCTACTATCTGCTCTTTGCCATCTTTCCCCTGCTCATCTTCATCAGCACCCTGGTGGGCCTGATGAATTTAGATATTGAGGAGCTTATGTCCACCGTCAGCCACATTCTGCCCGAGCAGGTGGCGGGCATCATGCGCAGCTACCTGGAGTATGTGTCCACCAGCCCCAGCCGGCAGCTTTTGGTGTTCAGCCTGATTTTCTCCGTTTGGTTTCCCATGCGGGCCACCAGCTGCCTGATGCACTCCGTGCGCAAGGCCTACGGCATCTCCCAGCCCGCCAGTATGATCGGCGGCACCCTGCGCAACTTTTTCTTCACCCTCTGGCTCATCGTCACCATCGCCGCCAGCATCGTCCTCACCACGGTGGGCCACCGGGCCCTGGCCTTTGCCGCCAAGTTCGTCCGCCTGTCCGATAGCTTCATCGACCTCTGGGGCAGCCTTCGTTTTGTGCTTTTGGGCGTTGTGATGCTGCTGGTGCTGGTGCCGATGAACATGGTGGCCCAGGGCCGCCGCTGTCCGCTGTGGGAGGTGGTGCCCGGTGTACTTTTGAGCATGGCCGCCTGGCTGGCCCTGAGCCTGGCCTTTTCCTACTATGTGGAGCAGGTGGCCCACTATTCGGAGCTGTATGGCTCCATTGCCACCATCGTGGTGGTGCTTTTGTGGCTGTATATGACCGGCCAGGTGCTTATTATGGGCGCAGAGTATAACGGTGCGCGCCTTGCCTATCGGAGCGCGAAAAGCGTCCCCTTGCCAAAAGAGGAGGAACAGACAGAATGAAAATCATCATTGTGGGAAACGGTAAAGTGGGCTATGCCATTGCCAGCCAGCTGGCCGGAGAGCACCACGATATTACCATGGTAGACAGCAGCCCCACGGCGCTGCACCGGGCGGAGAACGCCCTGGATGTCATGTGCATCCAGGGAAACGGCTCCTCCATCAGCGTCCTGAAGGAGGCCGGAGCCCAGTCGGCGGACCTGGTCATCGCCGTGACCAATCTGGATGAGACGAATCTCCTCTGCTGCTTCATCGCCAAAAAGCTGGGGGCGGGCCACACCATCGCCCGGGTCCGCAGCACCGAGTACCGCCGGGATGCCGATATGCTGAAAAAGGAGATCGGCCTGGACATGGTCATAAACCCCGACCTGGCCGCCGCCCAGGAGATCGCCCGAATCGTTTCCACCCCCTCTGCCTTCTCCGTGGAGCCCTTTGCCCAGGGCCGCATTGATATGATCGGCTTTGATGTAACGGCGCAGACCCATGTGGCAGGCCGCTCCCTCAGTGAGTTCAGCAGCCATACTTTGGCCAAGGTTTTGTTCTGCGTGGCGGTCCATGAGGGGGAAATGGTCATTCCCAACGGCGCCTTTGTCCCCCAAATCGGGGATAAGCTCTATATGATCGGTGCCAAGGGCCAGCTGCAGCATATGCTCCATAGCCTGGGCCATTCACAGCCCAAGGTCAAGGCTGTGTCCATTTTGGGCGGCAGCCGTACGGCCATGTACCTGGCCTGGGAGCTGAAAAAGCGCGGCATCAAGTCTCAGATCGTGGAGATGAACCATCAAAAGTGCCTGATTCTCTCTGCGGAGCTGCCCGATACCCTCATTATCGAGGGCGACGGCACCGACAATGAACTGCTGCGGGAGGAGGGCGTGTTTGCGGCGGATGCCTTTGTCTCTCTCACCGACCGGGACGAGGAGAATCTGCTCATGGCCCTCAGTGCCCAGCGGGCGGGGGTGGGGAAGGTCCTGGCCAAGATGACCCGGCCCAACTATATGGACCTGGTCCAGGATACCCGCATCGGCAGCATCATCAGCCCCAAGGACCTGGTGGCCAACCAGATCACCCGTTATGTCCGGGCCCTGGCCAATTCTGAGGGCAGCGTCGTGGAGAGCCTGTATAAGATGATGGGCGGCCAGGTGGAGGCCCTGGAGTTCACCGCCGGCCCCGAGTGCCGGGAGCTTTTGGATAAGCCCATGAAGGACCTGCCCCTTAAAAACGGCGTCCTGGTGGGGGCCATCGCCCGGGATAAGGAGATCGTCATTCCCGACGGCAATACCTGCATCCGCGAGGGCGATCATGTGGTGGTGGTGACCAAGTCCATGGCCGCCGATGACTTGATGGATATTTTGAAATAAAGGAAGTGTTCGCAATGGATCCTATGCAGGAAAAACTGCAAGAATATGCCAAGCTCCTCATTCAGGTGGGCCTCCATGTGGAGAAGGGCCAGACCCTGGTCATCTCCAGCCCGGTGGAGTGCGCCTTTTTTGCCCGCCTGTGCGCCACGGCGGCCTACGATGCAGGCTGCCGGGAGGTAGTGATGAACTGGCACGACGATTACCTGGCCCGGGAAAAATTCCTCCGGGCCGATGACGCCGTTTTTGACGAGGTGCCCCTGTGGCGGCAGCATTTCTTTAACGACTATGCCAATCAGGGCGCCGCTTACCTGGCCATTGACGCCGAGGACCCGGAGCATCTCAAGGGCGTGGACCCGGACCGCCGTGTGCGCTCCCTCCGGGAGAGCGGCAAGGCTCTGAAGGATTTTTACCGCCTGCAAATGAGCAGCGGCTTCCCCTGGTGTATCGCCTCCATCCCCATTCCCTCCTGGGCGAAGCGGGTGTTCCCGGACCTAGGCGAGGAGCAGGCCATGGAGAGCCTGTGGGAGGCGATTTTCAAGGCCGTCCGCATCACCGGCGACGGGCAAAGCGTCCGCCGCTGGCAGGAGCATTTGGAAAATCTTTCCCGGCGCAAGGAAAAGCTCAATGCCCTGCACCTGAAGAGCTTGCACTATACCAATTCCCTGGGCACCGACCTGACCGTGGAGCTGCCCCAGGACCACATCTGGGAGGCCGGGGACGACTACACCTCCGCCGGCCAGCCCTTTGTTGCCAATATGCCCACGGAGGAGCTGTTCACCGCGCCCCTGCGCACCGGGGCCAACGGCGTGGTGGTGGCGTCCCTGCCCCTGGTCCACGACGGCAACATCATAAGCGGCTTCCGCATGACCGTGGAGGAGGGGAAGATCGTCTCCGTCTCCGCCGAGCAGGGCCAGAAGGTGCTGGAGGCGGCCATCTCCGTAGACGAGGGGGCCTCCTACTTCGGTGAGGTGGCCCTGGTCCCCTACGATAGCCCCATCTCCAACCAAAAGCTGCTGTTTTACAACACCCTGTTCGATGAAAACGCCGCCTGCCACATCGCCTTCGGCGAGGCTTACCCCTGCATTGAGGGGGGCCGCGACATGGATAAGGAGCAGCTGAAGGCCCGGGGCCTCAATGATTCCGTCACCCATGTGGACTTCATGGTAGGCACCGCCGACCTCTCCATCGTAGGCACCACCCGGGATGGCCGGGAAGTGCCCATCTTCGCAAACGGCAACTTCGCGCTTTGATTTGATATTTTGATTTGATATGCTGGGAAAAACCCGGAGGGTTTTTCGACAGACGCAAACCCTCCGCCTATCGGCAGAGGGTTTCAGCGTTTCAAAAAAGCCTCGCAGAGTTTGCCGCCCGCAGGCGGCAAAGAAATGAAATAATTTTGTCGGAAAAACCCGGAGGGTTTTTCGACAGTCACAAACCCTCCGCCCATCGGCAGAGGGTTTGTATTTTCTCCGTTGCATTATGTTTTCCGTTGGGGTATAATGTACGCGTTAAAGTATGCCCACCGGGAGCCGGCGGCTGGGCCGCCGACCCCCTATCTGAAAAGCGGCGGGCGAGAGCCGGTGGGACGGGCGCACTGCGCAGGCGGGAAGCCGGCCCTTCTGTTCGCCCCGCACCGCTTGCTCCATCTTATGCGCCCCGCTCCGGCCCGGTGCCAAACCCACCTAAGAAAGGACCCTCTGCCATGATTAAAATTGCCCCCTCCATTCTGTCCGCCGACTTTGCCAACCTCGGCCGCGACATTCAGCGCATCGACTCCGCCGACTATGTCCATGTGGATGTGATGGACGGCCTGTTCGTCCCCAATATCTCCATCGGCATCCCGGTGGTGAAGTCCATCCGCCCGGTGACGGCGCTGCCGCTGGATGTCCACCTGATGATCGACCGCCCGGAGCGGTATGTGGAGCAGTTCTGCGATGCCGGGGGCGACATCGTCACCTGCCATGTGGAGGCGGACACGGAGGAGAATATCCACCTGGCCCTGAAAAAAATTCATGCCAAGGGGAAAAAGGCCGGGGTGGTGGTAAAGCCCAGGACCCCTGCCTCGGCGGTGCTGCCGTTTATCCATGAGGTGGAGCTGATTTTGGTCATGACCGTGGAGCCGGGCTTCGGCGGCCAGAAATTCATGGCCGACATGATGCCCAAGGTCCGGCAGATTCGCACCTATATCGACGCCATGAATCCTCTCTGCGAGCTGGAGGTGGACGGCGGCGTGGACCCCGACACCTGCAAGCTCTGCATCGCCTCCGGCGCCAATGTGCTGGTGGCCGGCTCCTCGGTCTATAAGGCTGAGGATATTCCCGCCCGCATCCGGGCCCTGAGAGGTTGAGCTTATGGAATTCTTTCCCGCACCCCTGGAAAAGCTGACGGAGCAGTTTGCCAAGCTCCCGGGCGTGGGCCGCAAGTCCGCCCAGCGCCTGGCCTTTTTTGTCCTGAGCCTGCCTATGGAGGAGGCCCAGGCCTTTGCCGACGCCATTGTAGACGCCAAAAAGAGCGTCACCCTCTGTCCCGTGTGCCAGAACCTCACCGCCGGGGGCCTCTGCTCCGTGTGCGCCTCTGCCAAGCGGGACGAGAGCACCATCTGTGTGGTGGCCGACCCCCGGGATGTGCTGGCCATCGAGCGCAGTCGGGAATATAATGGCCGCTACCATGTGCTCCACGGTGTTCTGTCTCCCATGAATCATGTGGGGCCCGACGATTTGCAGATCAAGTCCCTGGTGGAGCGGGTAGCCGCCGGGGGGATTCGAGAGGTCATCATGGCCACCAACCCCGATACCGAGGGCGAGGCCACGGCCATGTATCTCTCCCGCCTCTTAAAGCCCTTCGGTGTCAAGGTCACCCGCCTGGCCTACGGCATCCCCGTGGGCGGACATTTGGAGTTTGCCGACGATGCCACGCTGATGCGGGCCTTGGAAGGGCGGCGGGAGCTGTGAAAAGATGGATGTGCGCGGCCCTGGCGGCGCTGCTGCTTTGCAGCCTCACCGCCTGCGGCAAGACGGAGGAGCCCGCCCGGCAGGACATTTTCGCCATGGATACCTACATGAGCCTGGTGGCCTACGGCGAGGACGGCCAGGAGGCTTTGGCCGCTGCCGCCCGGGAGATAAACCGCCTGGAGCAGGAGCTTTCCCGAACGGTCTCTACCAGCTACATTTATAAGTTAAACGAAAACGGCAGCGCCGCAGTCAGCGAGGAAACGGCGAATTTGCTGAAAAATGCTATGGATTACAGCGCGGCAACCGGCGGCCTTTTCGATATGACCGTGGCCCCCCTGGTCTCCCTCTGGGGCATCACCACAGACAGCCCCCGGGTCCCGTCCCGGAGCGAAATTGATGCTCTGCTTCCCCTGGTGGGGAGCGACCGTGTCCACCTGGACGGGCAGACCGTCACCTTAGACGCCGGCTGCGCCGTGGACCTGGGCGGCATCGCCAAGGGCTATGCCAGCGACCGGGTGGCGCAGGTGCTGGGGCAGTATGCCGTCACCGGGGCCGCCGTGTCCTTGGGTGGCAATGTCTATGTCTGCGGCCAAAAGCCCGACGGCACAGCCTGGAGCGTGGCGGTGCAGGACCCGAAAAAAACCGACGCCTATGCCATGACCTTAGACCTGACGGATGTGTTTGCCGTCACCTCCGGAGGCTACCAGCGGTATTTTACCGACGCGGACGGCACCGTTTATCAGCATATTTTAGACCCCCGTACCGGCTATCCCGCCCAAACGGACCTGCTTTCGGTAACGGTCATCGGGCAAAACGGGACTATGGCCGACGCCTACTCCACGGCCCTCTATGTCATGGGGGAGCAGGCCGCCTGCGATTTTTGGCGGCAGAGCGGCGGGGCCTTTGACCTGGTGCTCATCACGGCGGACGGGCGGGTGCTCTACACCCCCGGCCTGGCCGACCATATTTCCCAAAAGGGGGCAGACTATGACTTCCAAGAGGTCCCAGCCTGAACTGAAACCGAAGCCGCTGGACGCTCTGGTGGTCCTGGCGGTGCTGCTGCTGGGTGTGGCGGCGGCATGGCTTGCCTACGGCGGAGAAAATAGCGGCGCACTCACCGCCACCGTCAAGCACCGGGGCCAGGTGGTGGCCCGGGTGGAGCTTTCCTCCCTGACGGAGGAAAAAACCGTCTCCATAGACGGCGCCTATCATCTGACCGTCACCTTAGACAGAACCGGTGCTGCCGTAACGGACAGCGACTGCCCCGGACAGGACTGCCTGCACACCGGGCGTATTACCCGGGCGGGCCAGAGTATTGTGTGCCTGCCGGAGCAGGTCATCGTCACCCTGGAGGGGAAGGCCCCCTCGCCGGATGTGGTGTTGGGATAGGGGGCGGAGAGATGAAGCTTACAACGAAAAATCTGGCCCTCTGCGCCGTTTTAACGGCTTTGGCCCTGGGCCTGAGTACCCTGGAAAACCTCTTTCCCGTTTCCATCCTGGTGCCTCTGCCGGGGGTGAAGCTGGGCCTTGCCAATATCGTCACGGTGTTCGCCCTGTATCAGCTGGGGGCTGTCCCGGCGCTGGTTATCTTAGTGGCCCGGTGCCTGCTGGGCTCTCTGTTTGCCGGGAATGCCTCGGCGCTGCTGTTTTCCCTTATGGGCGGCATAGGGGCTATGCTTGTGATGATTGCTCTGCGCCGGGTGCGGGGTCTGTCTGTCTACGGCGTGTCCATTGCCGGAGCGGCGGCCCATAATATAGGCCAGATCGGCGCGGCCATGATCGTTTTGGGCGGCACGGCGGTGCTGGGGTATCTGCCGGTGCTGCTGGGGGTATCCCTGCTTACGGGGACGCTGACGGGCTTTGTGGCAAGCCTTCTGTTCCGGGCTATGAAAAATATACATTTTAATCGGTAAATACCTGTCATTCCGAGGGAGCGAAGAGGCTTCGTAATGACAAATTTTAACTGGTGAGGAGCGAGAACATGGATAGAAAAGACGAGATCATTTTGCAGCAAATGGACCTGATCCGCTCCATGACCGAGCGGAATCTCCGCAGCATGGACACGGATTTTTGGGGCACTCCCCTGATGGAGAACAGGACGGCCCGGCCGCAAAAATCCGAAAAAACCGAAAAGCCGGAAAAGGCCGCCCCCCAAACCCAGGCGGCTAAGCCCGAGGAAAAGGAAGAAATTCCCCCCAAGGAGAAGATCGAGGACCTGCTGGCGGAGCTGGACAGCTATGTGGGCATGGACGCCATTAAGACCGAGGTGCGCAGCCTCATCAACATGGTCCAGGTCTATAAGCTGCGCCGGGAGCATGACCTGCCCACCACGGATATGTCTTTGCACATGGTGTTCTCCGGCAACCCCGGCACCGGCAAGACCACCGTGGCCCGTATCATGTCCCGCATCTATCACAGCCTGGATATTCTCTCTAAGGGCCAGCTGGTGGAGGTGGACCGGAGCGGCCTGGTGGCCGGCTATGTGGGCCAGACGGCCCTAAAGACCCAGAAGGTCATCGAAAAGGCCATGGGCGGCGTGCTGTTTATCGACGAGGCCTACGCCCTCAACGGCAAGAGCGAAAACGACTTCGGCCAGGAGGCCATCGACACGATCCTAAAGGCTATGGAGGACCACCGGGACGATCTGGTGGTCATCGTGGCGGGTTACACGGAGCTGATGGACCGCTTCATCCACTCCAACCCCGGCCTGGAGTCCCGGTTCAACCGCTTCCTCATGTTTGAGGACTATACCCCGGAGCAGATGGTGGCCATCTTCAAGATGCAGTGCAAGAAGGGCTGCTATGTGCAGGCCCAGGGCACCGAGGAGCTGGTCCGGGATTTCATCGCCGAGGAGAGCGCCGACGACTCCTTCGGCAACGCCCGAGGCGTGCGCAATCTCTTCGAGCATATCCTGGTGGCTCAGAATAACCGCCTGGCGAAAATGGAAAATGTTACAAGGGATGACCTGATGCAGATCCTTCCCGACGATGTGCTGAGCGCCCGGGGGAAGATCGACGAATGAGCCTGAAAAATGGCACCGACAGGCGGTGAAAATCGGTGCATTTCGGTGCAAATTCGGTGAAGAAAACGGTGAAGAAAACGGTGACGAAAACGGTGAAGATTCGGTGAAGGAGAGTGCGGCATGAATATTGCGGTATATTTGGGAGCAAATGAAGGAAACGACCCCGCCCTGGCGACGGCCGTGCAGGAGCTGGGTCGGTGGATCGGCGAGAGCGGGAACCGTCTCATTTACGGCGGCTCTAAAACGGGACTCATGGGCTTGCTGGCAGACAGCGCTCTGGGAGCCGGAGCCGAGGTGATCGGCGTGGAGCTGGAGATGTTTATGGACGAGGACTACCAGCACACGGGGCTGACGGAGCTTATTGTGAAGCCGGACTTTCCGCAGCGCAAGACGGAGATCATCCGGCGGTCGGAGGCCTTCATCGCCTTTCCCGGCGGTACGGGGACTCTGGAGGAAATTTCGGAGGTCATGTCCTTATCCTCCCTGAAGCTGACCAAGGCCCCCTGCATTCTCTATAACCTTAACGGGTACTATGAGCCGCTGCGCTTACAGCTTCAGCGCATGGTGGAGGCAGGGCTTTCCTCTCCGGAGCGGCAGGAGGGTATTCACTTTGCGTCCGATCTGCGGGAAATACAGAATATCTTGGAAAAAAATTCGAAAAATTGCTGAAAAAGCAGGCTTCGCCCCCGACATAAATCGGGGCGGAGCCTGCTTTTTTTGCGCAGAATGCCCTCTTTGCGCAAATCTGCGGAGGATACTATTTTTCACTATAGTTTCCGGAAAATAAGTTTTGTATCATAAAAAAATCGAAAAACGCTAAAAAACCGCAAAATTTTATTTGTAAAAAAACCTATGGTATGATACAATTAAACCGTGATGCTGTAAGCGGCGCCCCACGGGATGACCGGGGGCGGCGGAAAGGAGGAGGGCTATGTCCGTGGGAATATATCTGCTGGCCGGGGGCATCGGATTTGCCTTTGGCGCCCTGGTGGCTTTCGGAAACGCACAGATCACCCGGCGGGCCGTGGAAAAAGACAGCACCAACGCCGTAATGGCGGGCAGTATGCTGCGGATGCTGGTGAATATCGCGGCGCTGGCGGTGGTGTATTTCACCCGGAACCTGCTTCCTCTGCCGTTTTACGGGACCATTATCGGCACGGCTGCGGGCCTGTCGCTGGTGGGCATCGGGCTGAACTATCGGCTGAGCAAGAAGCAAATGGAAAAAAATCCGGAGTCGGCAGACGGTAGGAATTGAGGTGAGACAAAGAAATTATGGAGCATACCAGTAATATTCTGTTTTCCATCGGGCCACTGGAGGTGACAAAAACCGTTGTGACCATGTGGGTCATCATCGTGGTGCTGGGCTTTGTATCATGGCTGGCCACCCGGCGGCTGAAGGAAGTGCCGGGGCCCATCCAGAGCGCGGCGGAAATGGCCGTGACCAAGCTGCAGGACTATTTCGCAGGGAACATGGGCCGGGACAACGCCCGGCGGTATTTCCCGGTGATGGCCACCTACTTCATTTTTATTGTGGTGAGCAACTATTCCGGGCTGCTGCCCGGGGCGGGGCACGGGTTTGCCGTACCCACGGCGAATCTGTCTACTACGGCGGGCCTGGCCGTTATTGCCTTTTTCACCACCCATATTGTGGGGGTGAAGCGGCGGGGCTTTTTGGGGTACCTCAAGACCTTTATTTCGCCGTTTATCCTGATGCTGCCGCTGAACCTCATTGAGCAGGTGGTGCGGCCCTTCTCCCTGGCGCTGCGACTGTACGGCAACCTCTACGGCGAGGAAATGGTCACAGAGCAGCTCTCGGGAATATTCCCTCTGGTGCTGCCGCTGGTGATGCAGGTGATGAGCCTGCTGTTCTGCCTGATTCAGGCGGTGGTGTTTACCATGCTGCTGTCCATCTATATTGAGGAGGCAGTGGGAGAAGAAGAGTGAGAAAACGCCTTATGCAGGAGAACGGATTGCCACGACCGGTGTGCGCACTGGTCTCGCAATGACAATGCAGTGTGCGGCGGGACACATGGGTCCCGCCCTACAGGGCATTTTTGTAGGGCAGGGCCCGTGTGCCCTGCCGGGAGTGCGAGGCAAGACCGGTCGGCGGGGTGAGGGCACCCCGCCCTACGGAGTGCGTGGCAAGGAGTGCCTGCGTGGAATCCCCCAGTTAGCTTCGCTGACAGCCCCCTTTAGGAAAGGGGGGCAAGGGGACGGGGGTTACGGATTGCCACGACCAGTGTGCGCACTGGTCTCGCAATGACACGCTGCAAGAAGTGCCGTGGGCGGGCCGATGTAGGCATCGGCCCCTACGGACGGGTACAAGGAGCGCCTGCGTGGAATCCCCCAGTCAGCTTCGCTGACAGCCCCCTTTAGGAAAGGGGGCCAAGGGGACGGGAGTTACGGATTGCCACGACCAGTGTGCGCCCTGGTCTCGCAATGACACACCATATGGAATACGGTGTGCGGCGGGACACATGGGTCCCGCCCTGCAAGCGCAAATACTTTATTTATTCATGTGCAAGACAAATAAAAAATACAGATCACTTTAGGAGGAACAAAACATGACTTCATCCGCAATCATCGCACTGGCAGCCGCTATTGCTGTGGCTTTGAGTACGCTGGGCCCCGGCATCGGCCAGGGCATTGCCGCATCCAAGGCCATGGAGGCTATTGCTCGTCAGCCGGAGGCGGCCGGTACTATTCGCTCCAGCATGATCATCGCTATGGCCCTGATGGAGGCCCTGACCATTTACGGCCTGCTCATCGCTTTTATGCTGATCGGCAAGATCTGATCTACCCCCCGATAGAAAATATAAGGAGGCACACGCTTTGAGCATTAATGTGTCAGAAGTGATTTGGACCATCGTTTGCTTTTTTGTGCTGCTGTTTGTGCTGAAAAAATTCTTGTTTGACCCGCTGATCAAGTTCATGGACCAACGCCAGGCGAATATTGACCAGAGCCTTAAAAAGGGCCGGGAGGCCCGACAAAGGAAGGACGAGAGTGACGCTGCCCTGCGCGAGAGCTGGAAAGAGTGCGGCGTGGAGGCAAAGCAGCTTCTTGCGGAAGGAAAAGCATCCGATGAAAAGGAACGGGCCTGGGTGCTGGCAGCCGCACAGAAGGAGGCGGACCAGGCATTGCTGGAGGCCCGGAGCCGCATTGACCGAGAGCGGGAGCAGGTGCGGGCAGATGCCGCAGAGCAGATGCCCCAACTGGTTGCTGCCCTGGTGCAGCGGCTGATGGACGGCGACGGAGAGGAACGGTGAAGCGGAAATGCATTTGAAGGATTTCATATTTGCAGTGATCAACTTCCTGCTCCTGTTTGGCGCGCTGTTTCTTATTACACGGAAAATGATCTTCCGGATGTTCAAGGAGCGTAAGGAAAAGATCGCCGGAGAGATCGAGAAGGCCCGGCAGGCGGAGCAAGAGGCCGCCGACCTGGAGAGCCGGGCACAGCAGGAGAAGGAACAAAGTCGGCAGCAGGAAAGAGAGCTGCTGAAAAAGACCCGCCGACAGGTGGAGGAAAACAGCGTGACCGCCGCCAGCGAGAGCCAGGAGGCGGCTAATGTCCTGCGCCAAAGTGCCGTGCAGAGAGAGCAGCAGATGCGGGCCATCATGCACAAGGAGGTCAGCACCCAGGTGCTGTGCCAGGTGGCGCAGGAAACGGGTAAGGCCCTGCGACGGGAGGAATATGCGGCCCGTCGCCGGGAGATGTCCGATCGGTTCGTCCGGCAGGTGGAGAAGACGGTCAGCTTACAGCCCAGCGATGTGCTGAACATACTGAGCGGGAACAAGCTGGAGGTCACTGTTACAGGCGCACAGCCGCTGACGGAGAACCAGCTGGAGGAGCTGCAAAGAGCGTTAGACGAAAAGGCTTATGCTGCCCGGCAGGCAGAGGAGGCATCCGCTGCCTCTGCGCAGGGCGATCATTTGGTTCGGCTGGACAGCCGTGTGGACGAGAGCTTGGTTGCCGGTGTGCGTATGCGCGTGGGAGACACGGTATATGACGGCACCGCCGCCAATCGGCTGGAGCGCATGACCTATGCCGCAGAGCACAGCGCGGCTCGGGAGGGCCGGTCTGCGCTGGAGAGTGTGCGCAGCACCCTCGACAGCATTGACAATTCCATTGATATTTATCAGACCGGTAAGGTCATCAGCGTGTCCGACGGTATTTGCCGCGTGTCGGGCCTGGCGGATGTAATGGCCGGGGAAATGCTGGAATTTGCAGGCGATATCCGGGGCATGGTCATGGATCTGGAGCAGGACAATGTGGGCGTTGTGCTGCTGGGCGAGTTTTCCTCCGTTCGGGAGGACGATATTGTGCGCCGGACGGGCCACATCATTGAGGTGCCCGTGGGCGAGGCTATGTGCGGCCGCGTGGTGGACGCCTTGGGCCGCCCGGTGGACGGCAAGGGACCCATTCAGAACGACGGCTTTCGGGCCGTGGAGAGCCCGGCACCCAGTGTGCTGCACCGGCAGGGCGTCACCGTGCCCCTGCAGACGGGTATTAAGGCCATCGACGCTCTGGTGCCCATCGGTCGGGGCCAGCGTGAGCTGATCATCGGCGACCGCCAGACCGGCAAGACCGCCATTGCCCTGGATACCATTGTGAATCAAAAGGGCAAGGATGTACACTGCATTTATGTGGCCATCGGACAGAAGGAGTCCACGGTTGCCAATGTGGTGCGCAAGCTGACGGAGCTGGGCGCCATGGACTACACCACCGTGGTGTGCGCCTCGGCCGCCGAGCCCGCGCCGATGCTGTACATAGCCCCCTATGCAGGCGCGGCTATCGGCGAATATTTCATGTACAAGGGCAAGGATGTGCTGATCGTTTACGACGATCTGAGCAAGCAGGCGGCGGCGTACCGCGAAATTTCCCTGCTGCTCCAGCGTCCCCCCGGACGCGAGGCCTATCCCGGCGATGTGTTCTACCTGCACTCCCGGCTTCTGGAGCGGGCGGCACGGCTGGACGAGGCCTCCGGCGGCGGTAGCATGACGGCGCTGCCCATTATCGAGACCCAGGCGGGCGACATTTCCGCCTATATTCCCACCAATGTTATTTCCATTACCGACGGACAGATCTTCCTGGAGACGGGTCTGTTCCACTCCGGCACGCGGCCGGCTATCAATGTGGGCCTGTCTGTGTCCCGTGTGGGCGGCGCGGCCCAGGTTCCGGCTATGAAGCAGGTGGCGGGACGGCTGCGCACGGACCTGGCGCAGTACCGGGAGCTGGCGTCCTTTGCGCAGTTTGGCTCGGAGCTGGATGCATCCACCCAGTTGACGCTGCGGCGGGGCCAGCACATGACGGAGCTGCTGAAGCAGGACCAGTTCGCCGCTATTTCCGTGGAGGATCAGGTCATTGCCATTTTTGCGGCCAACGAAGGCTATGCCGACGATGTGGCGCTGCCGGATATGCCCCGATTCGAGCGGGAAGCGGTGGAGCATGTGAAGCAGGCTATGCCGGAGCTGGTGGATGTGATCTGCGAGGGAAAGAAGATCCCCGGCGACATGCTGGAGAAGCTGCGGAGCGTACTGCGGGGCTTTAAGGAGTCCTTTTGAGAGAAAATGAATTGAGAAAGGAGGACGGAGTCCGTGGGCAATATTCGAGAGATCCGGGCGCGGATCAGGAGCGTAAAAAACACGCAGCAGATCACCAAAACGATGAAGATGGTGGCCTCGGCCAAGCTGCGGCGCACCCAGAACAGCCTGAACGGCATGCGCAATTTTGCCCAGAGAAGCCGGGAGATCCTCCAGGAGCTTTTGGACGGTGAGGTGGCCGAGTACGAAAACCCGTTCCTGATTCCCCGGAAGGAGATAAAGAAGGTCTGCTATGTGGTGTTCGTGGGGAACCGGGGCCTGTGCGGCGTGTATAACCACGCCGTCCTGCGCTATGCCCAGGAGCTGGTGCGCGCCGACACACGGGAGTGCTCCGTGGTGGTGTGCGGCAGCTGGGGCCGGGATGTGATCGCGCAGTCGGGTCTGCCGGTGCGGCATACCTTTGACGGCATCAGCGACACCCCGGGCACGGCTCAGTCGCTGCCGGTGGCGGACTACCTGAAGCGACTGTATCTGAGCGGCGAGGCGGATGAAATCCACCTGGTCTACCAGCGCTTTTACTCGGCTCTGCAGCAGGTGCCCAGCCAGGTGCAGCTGCTGCCGGCGAAGCTGGAGACGGAGGAAAAGGACGAGGCGACCAACGACTATATTTTCGAGCCGGACGCCAAGAGCGTGCTGGAAAATATGGTGCAGCTTTATTTGGACAACATGGTTTACTCCGTTTTGCTGGAGGCCAAGGTCAGCGAGCAGGCGTCCCGCATGACCGCCATGAGCACCGCTACCGACGCCACCGGCGACCTGATAAGCGAACTGAGCCTGAAGCTCAACCGGGTGCGCCAGGCGGCCATTACCACCGAGATCGCGGAGATCGTCGGCGGTGCCAATGCCTTGAAAAAGGCGAAAAAGTAATTCCGCCTACGATAGGAGGCTACTATGAAAAACGGTATTGTCAGAAGGGTCACCGGCCCTGTGGTGGATGTGCAGTTCCCTGCCGGACATCTGCCGGACATTTACAACGCAATCGAAATTCAACTGGAGGACCGCAAGGTGGTCATGGAGGCCATGCAGCAGCTGGGCTCTGACACGGTGCGCTGTGTATCGCTG
>UMLW01018614.1_pt1 | contig 17786 bp, 17 predicted proteins | sample 1966601 | NCBI WGS metagenome assembly UMLW01 (sample SAMEA4836211, study PRJEB28245) | human gut metagenome | biome: gut microbiome; material: fecal sample | place: Denmark | collected 2008 | reverse complement strand
CCGGGCGTCCCAGTTCTTCAAGTCCGCGCCGGAGACGCTGATGGAGCGTCTGGAGCAGCAGGCCAGCGAGATGAAGGCGCTGCGGCAGGCGTTGGAGAAATTCAAGAGCGAGGCGTCCATGGGCGAGGCCAAGCAGATTCTGGCCTCCGCCAAGACCGTGGACGGTCTGCACGTCATCACCGGCACCCGTCAGGGTCTGGACGCAAATGCCCTGCGGCTGATGGGCGACTTCCTGCGGGACAAGGATCCCCATGTGGTAGGCGTGCTGGCCAGCATCGTGGGCGAGAAGGTCACGTTCCTGGCGGTGTGCGGCAAGGAGGCCGTGGCGCGGGGCGTGAAGGCTGGCGATCTGGTTAAAACCGTGTCCGCCGTGTGCGGCGGCAAGGGCGGCGGAAAGCCGGACAGCGCCATGGGCGGCGGCACCGATCTGCTGAAGGTGGACGACGCGCTGGCGGCCGTGGACGATTTCGTGGCGGAAAAGCTGAAGTAAGAACGCGTACCCCCGCCCTGCGGGGCGGGGGTGACGATAAAGAATTATCCGAAAGGAGATGCGACTATGAAGAACGATTGCCTGTTCTGCGCCATTATTGACGGAGAGATCCCCAGCAAAAAGGTGTATGAGGACGAACAATGCTATGCCTTTTATGATATCGAGCCGCAGGCACCGGTACACTTTTTGGTGGTGCCCAAGGCACATATCTGCTGCGCCAATGCCATCACGGCGGACAACAGCGGTGTGGTGGCCCATTGCTTCGAGGTCATCGCCAAGATCTGCAGGGAGTTGGGCGTGGAGAGCTATCGAATCGTCAACAACTGCGGCGATCAGGCGGGACAGACCGTGAAGCACCTGCACTTCCATGTGCTGGCGGGGCGGGATATGACCTGGCCTCCGGGCTAAAGGAAAACAGAAAAAGGGTCGGCGGGAGCCGGCCCTTTTTTCTGTGCGGCGGTGCGGGGCGGGACGGGGGCGTTTTACGCCGCTGCGCGGCTACACCTTATCCGCCCCCTGTGGGGGCACCTGTCTCCCTGCGGGTCGGTCGGTTCGTGGATCTGACAGGCCACCGGCCTGTCATTCAACACCGCGAACCCCAGGGGGAAGGCTTAGGGGGGCGTGCCCTTAAGGGGAAGGCTGGGGGAAAATTTTGGGGGTGTTGCCCGTTTGCGGGCAACTTTTTTGCTTTCCGGGGGATGGGGTATAGACGATCTTGATAAGGGGGTACGGATATGAAGTACAGAAAGAACGGGACGGACGCGGTGTGCGGACAGTGCGACCTGTGCGGCGGAGAGCTGCGGCGGGGAGAGCGATACTACCGGATCAGCGGTGAGAACGTGTGCAGGGGCTGCCTGGCAGATTTCGCGGCGCAGATACTGGCGGCGTATGAGGTGGTCGGAGGTGAGGCGGATGCATAAGACGGCGGCACCCTGGGAGGAACTGCGGGAGAAGTACGAGGCGGGCGGATATACCTATATGCAGCTGGCGAAGGAATACGGCGTTTCGGTGCAGAGCGTGGGGCGGCACGCGCGGAAGGAGAAGTGGGTCAGCGGGTGCCGGAACGAGAGACGGCGCAGGGCAGAGAGCAGGGATTGCCTGCTGCAGATGACGCGGGCGCTGATGCGGGGCGCAAAGCGGGCGGCCGAGGAGGCGGAAAAAGGTGAGGCGTGCACCAAGGAGCTGAAGGAGCTGGCGGGGATATTGCAGACGCTGGCGGGGCTGGAGAAGGAGCTGGGCGGCGGGACCGCGGCGCAGACGGTGCAGGTGCTGCTGGGAGAGGGGGTACGGGAGCTGAGCGAGTAAGCACGGAGAGAAGAGAGACAAGGGGGAGAGAACATGGAGGATATATACATCGGGACGCCGAACGCAAAGCAGGACGAATTTCTGCGGTGCAAAAAGAAGTACGTCGCTTTCGGCGGGGCACGGGGCGGCGGGAAAAGCTGGGCGGTGCGGTGCAAGGCCAAGCTGCTGGCGCAGCGGTATCCGGGGGTACGGATGCTGCTGGTGCGGCGGACCATGCCGGAGATCGAGGCAAACCATTTGGAGACGCTGCGGCTGGAGCTGGCGGGTACGGCCGTATACCGGGCGGAGGAGAGACGGTTCGTGTTCGGGAACGGGAGCGTATTGCAGTTCGGGTACTGCGCCTGCGACCGGGACGCGGATCGTTATCAGGGTGCGGAGTACGACGTGATCTTTTTCGACGAGGCCACGCAGCTGAAGGAGCAGTGGATGCGGAAGCTGGCGGCGTGCGTGCGCGGCGTGAACGGATTTCCCAAGCGCATTTACTACACGTGCAACCCGGGCGGGCCGGGGCATGGGTATATCAAGCGGCTGTTTATCGACCGGCGGTATGAGCCGGGGGAGAACGGGGGCGAGTACGCGTTCATACCGGCGCGGGTGACGGACAACGGGGCGCTGCTGGCGCGGCAGCCGGAGTATATACGGCAGCTGGAGGCGCTGCCGCCGAAGCTGCGGGCGGCGTGGCTGGAGGGGCGGTGGGACGTGCTGGCGGGACAGGTGTTCCAGGAGTTCACGGACGACCCGGCGCACTACGCGGACCGGCGGTGGACGCACGTGATCCGGCCCTTTGACATCCCGCGGGAGTGGAACGTGTACAGAAGCTACGACTTCGGGTACGCCAAGCCCTTTTCCTGCGGCTGGTGGGCGGTGGACTTCGACGGGTGCGTGTACCGGATATTGGAGTTGTACGGCTGCACGGGAACGCCGGACGAGGGCGTGCTGTGGACGCCGGAGCGGCAGTTCGCGGAGATACGGCGGATGGAGGACGAGCACCCGTATCTGCGGGGGCGGACCATACGGGGGGTGGCGGACCCGGCCATCTGGGACGCCAGCCGGGGCGAGAGCATCTATGAGACGGCGCTGAAGCACCGGCTGTTTTTTGAGAAGGGGGATAACCGGCGGATACCGGGGTGGATGCAGCTGCACTACCGGATGAGCTTTGACGGGGAGGGGTACCCCATGCTGTATGTGTTCGAAAACTGCCGGGCGTTCATACGGACGGTACCGGGGCTGTCGTACAGCACCACGGCGCCGGAGGATGTGGACACGGGACAGGAGGACCACGCGGCGGATGAGAGCCGGTATTTCTGCATGATGCGGCCCATCGCGCCCCGGGAGAGGACGGAGATACGGCGGGAGCCGTGAGAAACCGGGGGAGGGGCTGCGCCCCTCCCCCGGTCCAAATTCCGCAGATGACGAAAATGTGGAATTTTACACAAAAGGGCTGGACAAATTATGCAGCCGTGCTATAATCTGACTATCCGCAGGAGTACTCCTGCTTTGGCGTTTTAACAAGCTTAAAACGAAGCGGGCTGCGGAAATATTAAAACCATTGGGGAGTGTTAACAATGAAAAAAGTATTGGCAACCGTGTTAGCGCTGGTCATGGCGCTGGCCCTGTGCAGCGTGAGCTGGGCAGACGGCGCATACGCGCCGTTGCCTGATGCAGTGGATGGCGTAATTACGTTGGGTAGTGATGTGACTATTCCTGAGAATACGCAGGTCACTATTCCTGCAAATACTGCTATAACGCTCAAGCTGAATGAAAAAACACTGACGGTTAATCAGGATTGCGGTATCTGTGTTAAAGGTTCTTTGACCATTGAGGGGGAAGGAACCATCACTGCGTCTAAGGTACCTATCAAAATTGATGGTGGCAGTCTGACGCTGAACAGCGGAAAAATTGTGAGCACCGGAGATTATGGCACATACGCATTGAATGGTGGTAGCGTGACGGTAAATGGTGGCGAAATTGAGTCCAAATGGGCTGCGCTGAGCGGTAACAACACCACAGGAACAATGAACTTTGAAATAAATGGCGGTACCTTGACGGCAAAGGAGGGCCCAGCCATTTATATGCCGAATCAGGTCAAGCTTACCATCACTAATGGTACTTTGAATGGCGGTGTTTCTCTGCGCATGGGTCAGGTCGACATTTCTGGTGGTACGATCAATGCAACCAAAGGAAGCATTGATAATCCTAAGGAATTCTATAATTACAGCGGAAACGCTTGGCTGCCTGACGCTCTGTATGTGTTTGGCGGTACTTACAACAGCGAGGATGCACACGGTAATGCACTGAAGCTGAATATTACCGGCGGTACATTTAACTGCGAAAATGGGCAGGGAAGTGCCGTGGCCATTTATGATTTGGGCCGGGTCGCACAAGCACAGAGTGTTGATATTTCCGGCAATGCTGTGTTGAAGACGAATGCAACTGGCCGAAAGGCGTATCAGGTGCTTAGTTTGGCAGATATTGGTGTGACTGCGCCCGCGGCTGATTATGGTAACGCGGCCAATGTCGGAAAAACCGAAACGGTAATCACTGGCGGTAAGTTCAGCGATGAACCTACTGTTGCGAATGGCTACAAGGCCACCCAGAATGCCGACGGCACCTGGACCGTAACGAAGATCTCCTCCTATTACTACTATTCCCCCAGCACCACCACCCCCGATACCACCACCAAGGGCTCTCCCAAGACCTTTGACGCGGGCGTGGGTATCTACGCCGTGACGGCGGTGCTGTCCATGACCGGTATGGCGTGGACCGCTAAAAAGCGTCACTAAGAGCAAATAAAAAAGAAAGCCCGTAAGGGCTTTCTTTTTTTGCGCTTTTTTTGGTGGGAAGGCTGGGGCAAAAAATTTGGGGGGTGTTGCACGTTTGCGGGCAACTTTCGGGCTGGGCGGGGGCAGGGACAGAACATGAAAGGGAGGTGCTCGGATGGAGCAGGAGACAAGGACCGCGCGGGACGCCGGTGCTCCGGTGAAGATCGGGGCGGAGGCGGTACGGGCCGCGGCGGAGGTGCTGCGGCGCTATCGCGCGGGCAAGCAAAATCTGGACAGGCGCATCATCGACAACGAGCAGTTCTGGAAGCTGCGGCACTGGGAGCAGATGGAGAAGGCGGGCGAGGGCGGCAATCCGGAGGACGTGCGGCCGGCCAGCGGCTGGCTGGTGAACTGCATCCTCAGCAAGCACGCGGACGCCATGGACTGCTATCCGGAGCCGACGGTGCTGCCCCGGGAGCCGGGAGACCGGCAGGAGGCAGAGACGCTGAGCCGTATCCTGCCGGTGCTGCTGAAAAACGACCGGTTCAGGCGGACGTATTCCAAGGCGTGGTGGGACAAGCTGAAGTCCGGGTGCGCCGTGTACGGCGTGTTCTGGGACAACGAAAAGCTGCACGGGCTGGGCGACGTGAGCATTCGCAGCATGGACGTGCTGAACCTGTTTTGGGAGCCGGGGGTCACGGACATACAGGAGTCGGAGCACTTTTTCTGCACGGAGCTGGTGCCCAACAACCATCTGGTGCGGAGGTGGCCGGAGCTGGAGGGGAAGCTGGGGCGCGGCGGCGCGCAGGTGAGCCGGTATCTGTTCGACGACAAGGTGGACACGTCGGAGCAGTCGCTGGTGGTGGACTGGTACTACCACACGGAGCGTGAGGGACGGCAGGTGCTGCAGTACTGCAAGTTCGTGGGGGAGAATGTGCTGTATGCCACGGAGAACGACCCGGAGATGGCGGCGCGGGGCTGGTACGACCACGGGAAGTACCCGTTCGTGTTCGACACGCTGTTTCCCGAGGAGGGGACGCCCTGCGGGTATGGGTATGTGGATCTGTGCAAGTCGGCGCAGAAGCAGATCGACCTGATGAACCAGGCTATTCTGAAAAACACGCTGGCGGCGGCGACGCCGCGGTTTTTCATCCGGGCGGACGGCGCGGTGAACGAGAACGAGTATGCCGACTGGACGCGGCCCTTCGTGCACACCAACGGGAACCTGGGTGCGGACTCCATCGCGCCGATCCGGGTGCCGGCGCTGGACAGCGTGTATGTGGCGGTCTTGCAGAACAAGATCGCGGAGATGAAGGAGACGGCGGGCAACCGGGACGTGATGAGCGGCGGCACCGCCGGCGGCGTGACGGCGGCCACGGCTATTGCGGCTTTGCAGGAGGCGGGCGGCAAGCTGTCGCGGAACATGATCGACGACGGGTATGAGGCGTTTTCACAGGTGGTGACGCTGTGCATCGAGCTGATCCGGCAGTTTTACGACGTGCCGCGGCAGTTCCGGCTGCTGGGCCGGGACGGCGGGGCGTTCGTCGCCTACGGCAACGGGGGCCTGCGGCCCAGGGCACTGCTGACCGGGGGCTATCGCGTGCCGGAGTTCGACCTGGAGGTGATGGCACAGGACGAGACGCCGTACCAGACCATGGAGTATAACCAGCTGGCCCTGCAGCTGTTTCAGATGGGGTTCTTCCGCAGCGATATGGCGGAGCAGGCGCTGCGGTGCCTGGAGCTGATGCAGTTCCGCAGCAAGGACACGCTGGCGGAGGTCATCCGGCAGGGACAGAAGGAGACGGACCAGAAGGCGTGGCTGACGGAGGCGCTGCGGCGGGCGGTGACGCTGCTGGACAAGAGCCAGGGGACCCATCTGGCGGAGGCGCTGGAGCGAGAGCTGGAGAAGCGGGAGAGCAGCGGCGGAAAGGCGGCGGCGCCCCGAAGCAGTGACGCGGTGACGCGGCAGCGGCAGGCCACGCGGCAGGCGGTACGGCCCAGATGATACGGGCCAGCTGCGGCGGCGCGCACCTTACGGTGCGGGGCCACGCCGGGTACGGGGAGTATGGGAAGGACATCGTATGCGCGGCGGCGTCCGCGCTGGTGTACGCGCTGGCGGGGAGATTGCGGGAGACAGGACGGCTGGAACGGTTCCAAAGCGCGCCGGGATACGCGGAGATCGCGGGTACGGGGGACTGTGCCCGGGAGTTCGCGTTGGTGCGGTGCGGGCTGGCGCTGCTGGCGCGGCAATACCCCGGCAGGGTGGAAGTTGGGTCGTGACCTACCACGGGGAGGAGAGTTCGGATGGACGAGCTGGAAAAGACGGCGCAGGAGACTGCGGAGGAGACGGGCGGAATGGCTCCCGACGCCGGGGAGCAGCAGGTACCTGACGGGGAACAGGGGGTACCCGGCGGGGAAGAGGACTTCGAGACGCTGATACGCGGCCGGTACAAGGGGGAATTCGACGCACGAGTGCGGCGAATACTGGACGGACGGCTGCGGGGACTGCGGCAGGAGAACGAGAGGCTGCGGGAGATGGCGGCCGCGGCGGAGACGGCGCGGCAGCGGGAGCAGGAGGCGCAGCTGCAGGCCGCGATGGAATTCGCGGTGATCCGGGCGCGGCAGCAGATGGCCCAGGCCATCGCCAGCGGCGGAAGCCGCGTGGCGGAGAACGGCGGACGGCGCAGGAGCGTCAGCCGCTGGGATCCTAAGGGCCTCAGCGGGGCGGAGCTGGCGGCGATACGGAAGAGAGTACAGGATGGAGAGAAGATCAGATTTTAGAAAGGGAGAGAAAACATGGAGATGAATTTGCAGATGTTTGCGGAGAACACCCAGACCACGGCAGGCCTGAGCGCGGAGATGAAGACCTACTACGGCATGGAGCTGCTGGAGAATGCCAAGCCGCAGCTGGTGCACAACCAGTTCGCGGCCACGAAGGGCCTGCCTGCCGGCGGCGGCAAGACCGTGGAGTGGCGTAAGTTCGGCGCCTTTGACAAGGCGCTGAAGCCTCTGACCGAGGGCGTGACGCCCGACGGCAGCGGTATCTCCGTCAGCTACATCACCAAGGAGCTGGCGCAGTACGGCGACTACACCACCGTGTCGGATATGCTGGACCTGACCGCCATCGACGATGTGGTGCTGGAGATCACTGACCGCCACGGCAGCAATATGGGCCTGACGCTGGACACGGTGACCCGAAACGAGATCCAGCAGGGCAAGCAGGTGATCTACGCGCCCAAGATCGGCAGCGACGGCACCAAGACCGACGTGACCAGCCGCATGACGCTGGATAAGGACTGCCGCATGACCAGCGAGCTGGTGGCCAAGGCGGCGACCCAGCTGAAGAAGATGAACGCGCCCACCTTTGACGGCAAGTATGTGTGCATCATCCACCCCAGCGTGGCCTTTGACCTGCGCCAGGACGAGGCGTGGATCGCCGCCCACCAGTATGCCGGGGCCACGGAGCTTTTCTCCGGCGAGATCGGCGAGCTGCATGGCGTGCGCTTCGTGGAGACCACGGAGGCGAAGATCTATCGCGGCGAGGACCTGGCCGCCGACAGCCGCACGCTGAAGGTGAACGGCAACGTTATGGCCAGCACCGACGTGACCTTCAACGGCGGTACTGTGGCTGCCGGCGCACTGGCGGGCCGCTATGTGGTGCTGGGCGGCACCCGCTGCCAGGTGGTGAGCAACACCGACGCGAAGCTGGTGCTGGACAAGACCGTCACTGTGGGCGACAAGGAGGTCATCTACCCCGGTGAGGGCGGCAAGCAGGGCTGCGCCGTGTACGGCTGCCTGTTCCTGGGCAAGGGCGCCTATGGCGTGGTGGACCTGAGCGAGGGCACGGAGGTCATCGTGAAGCCCCGCGGCAGCTCCGGTACCGCCGACCCCCTGGACCAGCGCTCCAGCGTGGGCTGGAAGGGCGTACACGCCGCGGCTATCCTGTACGACGAGTACATGGTGCGCGTGGAGTGCGGCAGCAGCTATTCGGACGAGGACAAGGCGAACTGACGGAGCGTGAAGCAGGGGCGGACGGGTCGTCCGCCCCTGCGGGAAATGCCGCCGTCAGCACGGCCACGCCGCGCTGACGGGACGTCGAGGCAACCGCCCCCTGCGGAACGCGGGCGGACGGCGGGGCGAGGTCTTACATGAGGAAAGGAGAAGGGCGAGATGAAGGAGAAAATGACAACGGTGCTGCTGCCCAGAGGCAGAAAGCAGGAGGAGAATTTTGTCATCGTGTCCGTCAACGGACGCAGCTGGAAGATCATGCGCGGCGTGGAGGTGCGCGTACCGGTGTGCGTGGCGGAGGTGCTGGAAAACGCCGCCATGATGGCGGAGGCGGCCCGGCGCTATGTGGACGAGAGAGCATCCTGAGGTGACGGCCATGGCAAGGACGACGGCAAAACAGGTGCTGGACCGGGTGGACGCGCTGCTGCCCAATGGGTATGCGCGCGCGGAGAAGCTGCGGTGGCTGGCCCAGGCGGAGGGCTTCGTGCGGCGGGAGCTGTGCCGGGAGACGGGGGAACTGCCGGTGCTGACCGAGGAGACGGAGCTGACGGCGGCGCCGCCCTTTGACGAGCTGTACCGGCACTATGTGGAGGCGCAGGTGCACTATGCCAACGGGGAGACGGCGCGGTACAACAGCGCGGCGGGCCTGTGGAACAACGCGTTTCTGACCTATCGGGACTACCGGGCCAGGACGGCGGTGCCGGAGGGCGGCGCGTCGGCGCTGCGGCTGTGCTGAAAGGGGGCGGCGGAGATGTATTTTCCCAAGCTGAAGGCGGCGGCGCAGCAGCGGGCAGGCGTAGAGCAGTTCGGGGGACTGGATCGCCGTCCGGGCAGCGGCGCGGGGAGTCTGGAGCAGATGGAGAACCTGTGGAGCAGCGGGTATCCGGCGCTGGAGACGCGGCCCCTGCGGCGGACGGTGACGCAGCTGGCGAAGCCCAACGGCATGACGGAGAAGGACGGATTGTTCTGGGTGGACGGCACGGCGCTGTATGTGAACGGCGCGAAAACGGGATTGGTGCTGACGGACAGCCGGAAGCAGCTGGTGAGCATGGGGGCGTATCTGCTGATCTTTCCGGACAAGAAGTACATCAATACCCAGGATCTGACGGACTTCGGAAGCATGGAGAACGTGCGGGCCACCACGGGAGAGGTGACGTTCACCCTGTGCGACGGGACGGGGGAGAGCCTGGGCAGCTACGCGGCGGGCACGGAGGCGCCCCAGGAGCCCCGGACGGGGGATCTGTGGCTGGACACGGAGCGACCGGAGAGCGTGATGCGGCGGTATGACGGCAGCACATGGACGGCGCTGGCGGAGGTGTACACAAAGATCGCCGCTGTGGGCGTGGGACTGGGCTTCCGCGCCGGGGACGGCGTGACGGTGGCAGGCTGCGGCGCGGCGGAGCTGAACGGCCTGCACGTATTGCAGGCGGCGGAGGACGACTGGGTGCTGGTGCCGGCGCTGTGCCGGACGCTGGACAGCCAGACGGCTGCGGTGACGGTGATGCGGCTGATGCCGGAGATGGACTTTGTGGTGGAGCAGGGCAACCGGCTGTGGGGGTGCAAATACGGCATCGTGGACGGTCAGGCGGTGAACGAGATATACGCCTGCGCGCTGGGAGATTTCCGCAACTGGAACAGCTTTGCGGGGCTGAGCACCGACAGCTACGCCGCCGCCAGAGGCTCGGACGGACCCTTTACCGGGGCGGCGGCCTGCATGGGCGGCGTGGTGTTCTTCAAGGAGAGCTGCATGGAGCGTATCTATCCGGCGGTGGGCGGCGGGCACCAGATCGTGACGGTGCCGTGCAGCGGTGTGCGGAAGGGCGCGGAGAGGACCGTGGCCGTGGCGGACGGTGTGGTGTACTATCTGGGGAACGACGGGGTGTACGCCTTTGACGGGAGTATGCCGGTGTGCGTATCCCGGGCGCTGGGCGACAAGCGGTATACCGGCGGCGTGGCCGGCGGGGAAAGCGGCCGGTACTGGCTGTCCGCCGTGGACGCGGCGGGAGAGACGGAGCTGCTGGTGTACGACACGCAGAAGCGGCTGTGGCACCGACAGGACGATACGGCGGCGGTGGCCTTCGCCCGGTGGAACGGGGAGATGACAGTACTGTGCAGCGATGGACGGCTGCTGGATACAAGCGGTACATTGGGAACGGCGGAGACGGAGTTCTCCTGGAGCGCCGAAAGCGGCGATCTGGGACTGTACACGCCGGAGCACAAGTATCTCTGGCGGTTGGAGCTGCGGCTGAAGACGGCGGCCGGGAGCACGGTGAAGGCGTACGTCTGCTATGACGGGGACAACGTCTGGGAACAGGTGGGCGGTGTATCCGGCGAGGCGGGGCAGACCCGCGGCGCGGTGCTGCAGGTACGGCCCCGGCGGTGCGGACACCTGCGGCTGAAGCTGGCCGGGGACGGACCGTGCCGGGTGTACAGCGCGGCAGCGGTGTATGAGAAGGGAAGTGACGGGCCATGAGCGTGCTTGCCCTGCCGATGGCACCGGCGGGATCGGTGCAGGAGCAGGTGACGCAGCAGTATGCGTATCTGGTGCAGATGGCCCAGCAGCTCAACCTGGCGCTGGGACAGCTGGAGGCGTTGGGCGGCGGGGCCGGAGAGGCCTCCGCCCGGCGGCAGGCCAACGGGCGCTTGGGCACGGCGGCATCGGAGACGGCGGACGGGCAGTATGAGACGCTGCGGAGCATGATCCTGAAGACGGCGGACCAGGTACAGAAGACCACGGCGGCATTGACGGCGAAGCTGGAGGAGGAATATGTGGCGAGCTCGGACTTCGGCAGCTATGTGGCGAAGCTCAGCGCCCAGCTGGAGGCGGCACCGGAGGCGGTGACGCAGTATTACAGCTTTTTCTCTGACCTGCAGGCCAACGTGGAGAAGGTGGACGCGGCCTTCGCGCACTATAAGCTGGACACGGAGGGGTATATCCGCACGGGTATCGTGTACTACGACGGGGCCGCGCCGGTGTATGGCGTGGCTGTGGGACAGGACCTGACGTGCAGAGAGGTGGACGGCGAGAAGGTGGTGGAGCAGAACAACTTTCGCGCGGTGTTCACCGCCACGCGGCTGTCCTTCTGGCAGGACGCCACGGAGGTGGCCTATGTGTCCAACAATCGGCTGTACATCACGAACATCACGGTGCTGGGCGGTATCGATGTAGGGCAGTGGAGCATGGAGGCGGCGGAGGGCGGACTGGCCTTCCGGTGGATCGGAGGGTGAGTGTGTGAGCTATACGGCGTTGGACAGCATCCAGTGGGGCGGCGTGCCGAAGATCGGCGTCAGCTTCGGCTATGACAGCCGGCGCAGCGGCAACGTGATGCAGTACAGGATCTATGTGACGGTGGCGCCGCTGACAGGGGCATCGTATTTTGGGTACCCTATCTATCTGTCGGTGACGGTGGACGGCGGAAGTGTGTGCAGCGGGCATACGCTGAAGGCGGCATCGCCCAGCCGGTGGAGCAGCGCGATCGAGTACGACAGCGGCTGGGTAACAGCGGCAGGAGCAGTGGGCACCGCGCCGCTGGGGATACGGCTGTACAGCGGCTCCGGGTCTGCCAGAGACGACAGCTACGGCTATGCGCTGCCGGTGGAGCGCGTGGAGGACATTGGAGATTTTTCGCTGACGGCGGGGGACGCGGTGATCGGACAGACGGGGACGCTGACGCTGACGCGGCCCGGGTATGGGTACAGCTTTACGTTCAGCTATGTGCTGGGGGCGGCCTCCGGAACGCTGAGCAGCGGCGCGCTGCGGACGGTGAGCAGCAGTGCGGGGCGCGTGGTGTACCAGTGGACGGTGCCGGAGTCGCTGGCCGGGGAGCTGCCGGAGACAACGCACGGCACCGGGACGGTGACGGTGAAGGTGTACAGCGGCGGCACGCCGGTGGGGAGCCTGAGCGCGGCGTTCACGGCCTATGTGCCGGAGACCATGCGGCCAACGGCGGCGCTGACCACGGAGGTGGTAAACGACGGTACGGCAGCGGAGAGCTGGGGCCTGTGTGTGCAGGGCATCAGCCGGATACGGTACGCGGCGACGGCGGCGGCACAGGGCGGCGCGTCCGTGCGGTCGGTGCAATTCCGCTTTGCGGGGCAGGAGCTGACCGGCACTGCCGGGACGACGGCGGTCATCGGCATCAGCGGGACGCTGCGGCCCACGGTCACGGTGACGGACAGCCGGGGACGGTCGGCGACGGCGACAGGCGAGGCGGTGACGGTGGCGGCGTACTATCCGCCGGCCATCACGGCGTCCATGGCGGCGCGGTGCGCCGCGGACGGCACAGAGAAGGACGACGGGGCGTATCTGAAGGTGAAGTGCGCGGCACAGTGCGCCGATGTGCAGGGGCACAATACGGTGGTCCTGCGGGCGCGTTTCCGGCCTATGGGCGGCGCATGGAACGGCTATGTGACATTGCTGCCGGGGGCAGAGCAGCTGCTGGGCGGCGGGCTGGACAGTGGGACCTCCTATGAGGTGGAGCTGAGCGCGGAGGACACGGTGGGCAACGTGCGGGTGGTGCGGTATACGGCGGCCACCAGCCGGGTGACGCTGCATCTGCGCGCCGGCGGAAAGGGCGCGGCCTTCGGCAAATATGCGGAGCAGGAGGCGCTGGAGTGCGTGTGGCCGGCGGTGTTTTACGGGGATGTGGCGGTATCCGGCGCGCTGACGGTGAACGGACAGACAGTGGAGGCGATGCTGTTTCCGGTGGGCAGCGTGCGCCTGACAGACAGCCCTGCGGCGCCGGAGACACCGGCAGGTGCGGTATGGGAGAGCGTGGAGACAGGCATCGCCGGCGTGTATGGCTGGCGGCGCACGACATGACAAGGAGGAGAGAGGCATGGCATCGACGTATACGATGGTGGCGTACGGTTCACAGGGCAGCGCGGTGCGGCAGCTGCAGAATGAATTGAACAAGCGGGGGTATAGTCTGGACCAGGATGGTATCTTCGGCAAGAAGACGAGAGCCGCGGTACGGGACTATCAGAAGAAGAACGGACTGACGATGGTGGACGGTATTGCCGGCGACGAGACGTGGGGGAGCCTGCTGTCCGCACCTACGGCGGCGGAGCAGGCGGCACAGGCCGCCGCGGCAGCAGAGGCGGCGGCACCCAGGGCGGAGGTCACGGCGGGCACGGCGCGGCGTCTGCAGGAGCTGGAGAGGGGCTATACGCCGTCGGACGAGGTAACGGCGGCGCAGGCCTACCGGGACAGCGTGGCGGCGCTGGAGCCGGAGGCGTACCGGTCCCGGTTCGAGGAGCGTTTGCAGGCGCTGTATGACCAGATCGCGGGGCGTGAGGCCTTCGACTACGATCCGGAGGAGGACGAGTCGTACCAGCGGTACGCCAGACTGTATGCCGCCCGCGGCGCGGCGGCCATGGAGGACACGCTGGGCAAGGCGGCGGCCCTGACCGGCGGGTATGCCTCCAGCTACGCCCAGAGCGCGGGGCAGCAGGCGTACAACGGCTATTTGCAGGAGCTGGCAGCGCTGGTGCCGGAGCTGCGACAGGCGGCGCTGGCGGAGTATCAGCAGGAGGGCAAGGCACTGCAGAACCAGTACAGTATGCTGGACGCGCAGGAAAAGGCGGACTATGACCGCTGGCAGGAGGCGCGTGGCGACTGGCAGAAGCAGCTGGAGGCGGCTCAGGCGGCGTATGAGGACGCGGGCAGCCGGGATCAGAGACTGTATCAGGCGCTGCTGGCACATTTTTCCGACAAAGCGGAGCAGGAGAGGAAACTTTCCGCCTCCGGCGTCCGTCTTACAGATAGTGGAGATACCGGCAGCAGGGGCGAGAGCCTGAGCTCTACGGCGGCGGAGAGCCTGCAGCGGGCCGTGGTGAACTATCTGAAGCGGGGCAACGGCGATCTGGCCCAGGCGTTGGCGGCGCAGTATACGGCCCGCATGACACCGGCGCAGCGGCAGCGGTTCGAGAAGCTGCTGGGCCAGTACGGCATGACGTTGGCATAAGGGTCGGATAGGGGAAAAGTGCTTGCAATCAGGGGCGCCGTATGGTATCATATCAAAGTATATTGCAACGCGGCGGACACGCCGCAGCGGCTCGAGAGGAAGAGAGGAGCCGCGGGAAGGAGCAGCAATGGAGAAGATGAAGAAGCACTTTTTACGCCGAATGGCGCTTGTGATGGCGCTGCTGACGCTGGGCTCTGCCGTGCTGGTGGGCTGCGGCGGGCAGAAGGAGCCGGAACCGGACCCCAAGGATGAGGTCATCGTGGAGCCGGAGCCCATCCAGCTGCCGGACGGTGTCAGCTTTGACGAGAAGAAGTACCCGGACGTGTTCGGGTTCATCCAGATCCCTAACGCCACCCAGTGCGCCATCAGCAAGGGCCACTATCTGGCGCAGAGCCCCAAGTCCACTAAGAGCAGCACCGGGTATGACGACGATTACTACCTGCAGCGCGATTTGGACGGCAAGACCAACAAGGCCGGCTCGCTGTACATCCAGGCGTACTACAACAAGTCTGACCTCAGCGACCCCATGACGGTGATCTACGGCCACAACATGGCCAACCGGACCATGTTCGGCGGTTTGCAGAGCTACGGCGAGACGCTGAAGTTCGACGACAACGCCGTTATGTACATCTATCAGCCGGGCCGTCAGCTGACCTATAAGTTCTTCGCATGCATCCCCTATGATACCAGCCACATCCTGTACTACCACGACTTCAAGGACGAGAAGGTGTTTAACGCATTCTTTGAGGCGCTGGGCAAGGCGGCCAGCGATCCTAAGTACAAGAGCGACACCAACCAGAATGCCTTTTACAGTGCCGAGGGCTGCGTGAACGTGGACAAGACCAACCTGCCTCAGGCGGGCGATAAGGTGGTGGTGCTGTCCGTGTGCAAGAACGGCGACGATCATCACCGCTATCTGCTGATGGCAAAGCTGGTGGAGGACTCCGCCGCGCCCATCACCATGACCCGCGGTGAGGCCGAGGCTGCCGGTATCCCGGCGGACCGCATTCAGGACAAGGCAGCGGCAGACGCCGCGGCCGCTGCCGCGAATGTCTCCGCGGTGGAGGATGCTGCCGCCAATAAGACCGACACTGCCAGCAAGACGGATACGGCCAAGACGGAGCACAAGGGCTGAGTCGGACATGAAAAGTAAAAAACTCCCGGACCGTGGCGGTCCGGGAGTTTTTTCGATGCATTTTCAGAGAGCGTTGCCGTCGGTCTGCGTCAGGAGATCGGCCAGGGAGACGCTGTCCAGATAGTCGTTGATGATGGTGTCCAGCTTTTCCCACATGGGGAGCGTGGTGCAGTGACCGGCGCGGGGGCAGGTGTTTTCGTCGCCCTCCAGGCAGGTGACGGGGGCCAGAGAACCCTCGGTCAGCCGCAGGATCTGGCCCACGGAATAGTCGGCGGCGGGGCGGTTCAGGCGGTAGCCGCCGCCCTTGCCACGAAGGCCGTCCACCAGGCCGGCCTTGGACAGCACGGAAATGATGCTCTCCAGATATTTTTCAGAGATGCCCTGCCGTTCGGCAATGGCGGGCAGGGGGAGATAGGCGGCGCTGTCGTCCTGAGCCAGCTCCAGCATGACCCGGAGGGCGTAACGGCCTTTGGTAGATACGAGCATGGGAAGACCTCCCTTATGTTAGTAAACATAGTATAGCACTATGTTTATGCGATTGCAAGGGGAAAACGCTCACATATAGTGGTACTTATTCCGCTTGAGCACCAGAAAGACGCCGGAGATGATAAAGGCAAAGATCTCGGCGGAGGTGATGGCCCACCAGATACCGTCCACGCCCAGAAGTATGGGCAGGACGACGACGGAGCCGGCTTGGAACACAAGCGTCCGCAGGAAGGAGATGGCAGCGGAGACGGCACCGTTGTTCAGGGCGGTGAAGAAGCCGGAGGCGAAGATGTTGAAGCCTGCCAGTAGGAACGACCAGCAGAACAGCCGGAAGGCATGGGTGGTCAGAGCGTAGAGGCTGGCATCGTAGCCCACAAACAGCCGGGACAAGGGGGCGGCCAGCACACGGGCCAGGACCGTCAGGGTCACGCCGCCGATGGCCATCAGCAGGGCGCTTTTCCGCAGGAGGTTTTTCAGCTCACTGTGGTGCTGCGCGCCGTAGTGGAAGCTGACCACCGGCGCGCTGCCGATGGAGTAGCCGATGAAGATGGCTACGAAGATGAACTGGACGTACATCAGAACGCCGTAGGCGGAGACGCCGTCCTCGCCGATCAGGCGCATGAGCTGGAAATTGTAGAGCATACCTACCAGGGAGGAGGAGATGTTGCTCATCAGCTCGGAGGAGCCGTTGCCGCAGGACTGGAGAATGGGGCGCAGACGCAGGGCGGCGGGCTGCAGGCGCAGCAGGCTGGTGTTGGGCCGCAGGAAGTAGATCAGGGGCAGTACGCCGCCCACACACTGGCTCAGGCCGGTGGCGATGGCCGCGCCGGCCACACCCCAGTTAAAAACGGCGATGAAGAGCGCGTCCAGGACCATGTTGGTGATGCCGGCGGCCACGGTGACGAAAAGGCCCAGGCGGGGCTTTTCGGCGGCGATGAAGAAGCTCTGGAACACATTTTGCAGCATGAAGGCGAAGGTGAAGCCGGTGACGATGCGGCCATAGAGAATGCAGTCGGCCATCATGGCATCAGACGCGCCCAGCAGACGGGACACGGCGGGCATGGTGAGGATGCCCACGGCGGACAGCACTGCGCCCAACAGCAGTGTGAACAGTACCAGCATGGAGAAGGTGCGGTGGGCTTCGTCCTGCTTGCCCTCGCCCAGCAGCTTGGACACCAGGGCGGTGCCGCCGGTGCCGATCATGAAGCCCATGCCGCCCAGGATCATCACGAAGGGCATGACCAGGTTTACGGCGGCAAAGGGCGTTTTACCCACGAAATTGGAGACGAACAGACCATCCACCACGCCGTAGATGGAGGTGAAGACCATCATGCAGATGGAGGGAAGCGTGAAGCGCAGCAGCTTGCCATACGTGAAATGGTCGGAGAGACGGATGGATTGCTTTGCCATGGGGGCCTCCTATCGAAAAAAGTAGCTCCATCGTGAAGATGGAGCTAAATCATCCCGCCGAAGGCGGAGTTTGAACTTGGTGACCCGTACCGGATTCGAACCGATGTTAAAGGCGTGAGAGGCCTCTGTCTTAACCACTTGACCAACGGGCCGTATAGAAAATCACCGGCGGTAGGGTCGGTGATTTGCTATTACTGGTACACCTTCAGGGACTCGAACCCTGG
>UMLW01022500.1_pt1 | contig 18483 bp, 9 predicted proteins | sample 1966601 | NCBI WGS metagenome assembly UMLW01 (sample SAMEA4836211, study PRJEB28245) | human gut metagenome | biome: gut microbiome; material: fecal sample | place: Denmark | collected 2008 | reverse complement strand
TTTAGCCCGGGAGCCGATGACGCCCACATAGGCGAAGTTTCGGCGGAGAATCTGCTCCTGGACGATAAAGTCATGGGTGTGGCCGCTGGTCATCACCACGATATAGTCCTCGGCGCTGCAGCTCAGATAGTGGTCTATGTGGCTGAAATCGCCGCAGATCAGGCGCTCGGCGGCAGGGAAACGCTCTGGGGTAATCAGTTCGGGCCGGTCGTCGAACACCGTGACGCGGAAGCCCACGGAACGCAGCACCGGGGTCAGGGCCAGGGAACAGTGACCTGCACCAAAAAGTATGGCCCGCTCGCCTATGGAAAGAGGCATGGTGAAGGAGCCATCCTTTTCCGGATCGTCCGTAAGAAAGCCAACCGTACCATCCAAGGGCAGAGCCAGGTAACCGGGGCGGCGGTCCGCAATATGCTGCAGCAGGTCGGCGGCCAGGGCGGCCCAGGCGGCGTCCGTGCCGGGAATGAAGGTGAATAGGGCTGTGACATCCCCACCGCAGACCATGCCGATGTCCTCGGCATCGCTGCGATGGAGCGGGTATTCATGGAGGTCACTGCAGCGTTGGGCGATTAGATCCCGGGCGTGAAGAATGGACAGATTTTCCACATTCCCGCCGCCTATGGTGCCGCCCAAAGGACCCTGGGCCCCTACCAGCATCTGGGCGCCCTCTCCCCGAGGGGTGGAGCCGGACTCGCGGATGATGGTGACCAGGACGGTGTCGTGATGTTTTTCCATTTCATAGAGGAGCTTGGCAAAGATAGATTGCATGGTCGATTCTCCTTTGTATGTTTTAGGGAAATCTATTTTGCTTCATTTTACGCCGCTATTCTGAAAAATGCAATACGAAGCTCTGCGCGGTATGGAGGAAATAGGAAAAAAGTATTATTCTGCTGCGATAGGGAACAAAGCATTGACAGAGGGATGGAAATGTGTTACAATTTGCAAGCAAAACCGAATTACCATAGCCGGAGCCGACCCGGGGGGCGAGTGTACGGGGTGATTCAACTGAATGATTTAGGCAAAACCGTCGTGAGGCGGTGACGCAAAGCTATCGGGACTTTTTTCGGAAAGTCAGCCACGCTGCAATATCCTGGATATTGCGGCGTTTTGTCTTTTACAGGGAAACCGGTGCGGCCTACGGGGAAAGGAGGGACGCCTGTGTCAAAGAAAACATCGGCCTTTGTGGGCCTGCTGCTGGCAGCGGCCATGATCGCCTTTGCTGTTTTTGCAGCCAGTGTCGGCTTTAGCTGGTTTACAAACAGCGTTGGGGCGTCTGCCACCGGCATGAGCGTGTCGGCCAAGGGAAACCTGGAAATACGAGCCGTCAGCGGCGGGGCGAATATCGCCGTGATGCAGCCCTCCGCCGACATGAAGCACTTTGGCGCGGACCTGACAGGCATTCGGCCCGGGGAATCCGGGAGCTTCACCTTTTATGTGTACGACCCGGGTAGGACGGAATTTGACTTTTCCTATGTGCTGTCGGTGACGAACAACGAATTCCTTCCGGGCGATACGAAGAACAAAGGGTTCTACGCCGATACGACGGAGGCTATGCAGAAGGAGGCCTTGCAGCACATCAACGCACATCTGCTGTTCTTCCGGGAGAAAAATGCGGACGGTACTTACTCCGGGTGGATACCCGGTGGGCAGTCGGAGCAGGTGAAAGCCACTGCGCAGGAGCAGGCGGTGACGGTGTACTGGGTATGGGTGCCCTGGTACAGCGACATTTTTATAGACAGTGGGACGCTTATTGACCCAGCAGACCGGGCGAATATTGCAGCATATTACGGCAGCGGGGAACACCTGTCAGAGATGTTTGAAAGCGGCGAAAAGTCCGGGGACGGCTACAACAAGGCCGACTACATCATCGGCACCACGCTGCGGCATATGTGCTTTGACCTGACCGTGCAGGAGGAGTAAAAGACGATGCAAGCCGGGAAACGGAAAATTTCACAGAAAATGCTACTGATCTTGGTGATGGCGGGGGTACTGATGATCTCCGCCGTTGCCTGGTTCGCGCTGGCCAACCGAAGCCGGTCGGGGGACTTGGAAATTGAGATGCCACCCATCATTTACATCAAGGACGACAATCTGCGGGAGATGACCTCCTTCGATCTGGACGGCCTGCAGATCAACAAGACCTATAACGCCCTGTTCTGCGTGGCTCCGGCCTATGAGGGTACGGTGAAGGACTTTGATTTGGGTGTGATCTACACGGAGAACATCGGCATGGTCATTAACCTGTACCCGGTGCAGAACATCACCGATAAGGCCACAGGCAACGAGTACGAGGTGCGGACTTTGGAAGGGCAGGACTGCTATTTTAACTATACCACTTCGGATGCGAGCTGGAAAGCAACGGTTAGCTATACCAAGGAGAGAAATCCTGATGCAACTTATCAGCAGACGCACCTGAACCGGGGCGTATATAAGACATACAGCGACGAGTTTAAGGATTATACTGCCGAGGGAAAAGACATCTATGCCAAGCTCAACGACACGGAAGCCTACCGCTTTTATGTGCTGCAGGTGACCTGGAAGGAGAATATCTCCGAGGCGGAGCTGGAGAAAGAGACGGATGTGGTGTACATCGTGACCCAGGGCGGTACCAAGAGGGGGGCGTGACGGCATGAGACTAAGAAAAAAGAAGCTTCCTGCGGCCCTATGGGCGGTGCTGGTGCTGGCATTGTCGGCCACGCTGGTGCTGGCAGCCTACTATGGCAAGGGCAACTTTAAGGATGTGTTCGTGAATCGGAAGCACTCCTTTTCCAGCGATGTGCTCAGCAGCGTTTCCAGGTTTGAGGATGCGGATAAAAATGTGGTGCGGCCCCAGGGTATGGCGGCCAAGAGCATCAGCTTCTATAACTATGACCGCTCCACGGGGGAGTATAACGACTTTGATGTGACCTTCTCCGTGTATGCCTGGCTGGACAAGGGCGATACCGGTCGGGCCTATACCATTTCCTATGGTACTACGACGAGTGATACGGTGACGGTGGACAGCACAGCCCATGATAAAGCGGTATTTACCGCCACGCTCAAGGGGAAAAAGGCCTCGGAGCTGGCCATAACGGTGTGGTTTAACGCCGATGCAGACGACGACCTGACTACCTTCCCCAATTTGCTGATGGTGGCTGTGCCCGATACGCCCCGATATATGGCCAGCCGGATGCTGGGGGCGTGCATCGTGCCGTCCCGGTCAGAGGGATTCCATGTGGACTGCGGGTTTGAAAAAACCGACGGAAAGGTGGATATAGAGGACTACGCAGCGTTTATCTATGGAATCTCCATGGTAGGTGAGCCGCCGGAGAACGGCGTTTTGCGGGTGCTGTGGCGGTCGGACCGGCTGACGCTGATGGAGCATAATAATTTCAAGGCACAGGATGTGGAAAATTCAACGGACGGATTCGACAAATATATCGATATTCCCCAGGAGACGGACTACTATGGCCGGCTCTCCTTCATGCGGGTGCAGGGGATAGAAGATGAGAAGAACAATCCCTGGAAGAACGATAGCTATAACTGGACGGATCTGGAGAGATTTGTAAAGTGGCAGCAGCTGCCGTAAGGGCACACATACAGACAACAGGTGAATGTGTATGAAAAGTAGATTGCAAACAAATAAAAAGGGGAGAGCGGGCGTACTGTCGGTGCGGTCCGCCGTATGCCTTTTCACAGCTTTGGCGGCGGTGGTGGTGATCGCTTTGGCTTGGTGGAGCCGGGCCTATGCGGCGGAGATACCGGCCGGATATGCTTTGGATGCAAGCAAAATTTTGAACCTTGCTGACAACGGCTCCTATGAGGGTATTACCCGCAAGGGGAAGAAGGAGTTCGACATTGCCGGGGCTCAGGGCTTCGTTACGCTGGCCAGGGTGTCTCAGTCAAATAGCCTGGATGGATATACCTTCAAAATTTCTGCAAGAGATACTTGGGAATTGACGGTAGATGCGGGGGATTTGGAGAAAAGTTTTTACGGTATCGGCAACGACGAACATCCCTTTAAGGGCAAAATTTATATGGCCGAAGTGACCGGATCGACCTACCTGAAGATTAGTGGGTGGAATGTGCTGTTTAACAATCTGTCCAATGAGGCGTCTATTACCAAAGAAAATGATAAAAGTGACTTGTGGGCGGATTTTAATGCGCCCTTTGCTTTGTGCGATACGCTCACCATTACAAAGGATAGCCATGCCCTGGATATCAGCGCATTCCGCTTTGCGGCCAGAGAGGTGCAGGACGGAAGCGTAAAGGGTGTAGTGCAAGGGAATAAGACGGCGGGCCTGGTGGCGGGTAAGGTCACGGGCAGTGGCACTTGCACCGTGGATCTGAGTCCCTGCTTTAAGGACGGAGCCCAGTACGCCTTGGATACGGCCAGCGGCAGCGCAGGCGGTCTGTTTGGCATGATTGAAAAAGATGCGTCGGTTTCCGTGACCACAGGGAACCTGAATATCCTGGTTTCCAGTGCCGGTGCGGGTAATGTCGGTCTGCTGGTGGGCGAAAACAAGGGCACTTTCACCGTGAGCAGCGAAAGCACCTATGCAGGCAGCGCCACGGCGGCGACTGACTACGCCGCAGGCCTGGTGGGCGTGAACGCGAATACGGGAACAGTTAATTTTACTGAGAGTGTAACGGTGAACGCCTTTACAGCTACGGGCGCGTATGCAGGTGGCGTAGCGGGCAAATCCGACGGCGAGATCACCGTGGAAACGGGGAAAACCTGCACCGTTTCAGGCAGCACCTTTACCTCGGCGGCTACCCTGCCGATGCTGGGGGGCACGGTGGGACAGGCCACGGCGGCTCCGGTGGGCAGCTTCGTTCTATCCGGAAACACATTTGCCAAAAGCGGTAATGTAGGCGGCTTTATAGGCAGCTTTACCGCCGAGAAAGCGGCGAACTTCACCAATGTGACCGTGACCGGCACCACCTTCAACGGAACCGGCGCGGCAGACCACAGTGTGGGCGGCTATTTCGGCCTGATTTCGGGTAAAAATGCTGTGACGCTTACAAGCAACAAGGATTCTACCTTTACATTTAATTCCATGGCGGCGGGCAGCTATGGCGGCGTTATCGGCACGGTGAAGGCTGGCTCCGTTGTGACGGTAGGCGGGGACATGACGGTGACGAATACCTTTGCGAGCGGCGGCTTCTCCGGCTCCCTGGGCGGCGCTGTGGGCTGCGTGGGGCAGGGGGCTTACTGCAAGCTGGACAACCTCACGCTGAATAACACCATGAACGCCGCTTTGCAGGCAGGTGTCGGCGACCTGGTGGGGCAGGCTGCGGCTAAAGCGCTTGTGGATGTAGGCCGTGTCACATATACGAATAATGGGCAGGCGTCGGTGCTGGTCTCCGCTACCGGGGGTGGAACGGTGCTGCGCCTGGCCGGGGCTATCACGGACAATTCCAACAGCTCCGGACACATCGTGCGCACCCAGACCAATTCGCTGCTGTACGCGGACACCGGCTACACCTTTACCCGCACCGGGACACTTGCCAGCAACGATGTGGGCAACTACGGGCAGATTTTGCGCAATGATAAGCTGCATATTCTCGCCTTTGATGCCGCAAGTCATACAGTGTCTGTGCAGAATTCTTTGACTTCTTCGACCAATATTACCTTGAGTTCGGCGGCGGACGCGGCCAAGCTGGCCCTGACGCTGCACACCCACGGCGCGGTCAGCGGGGTAAACGGCATTCAGGGCAATCAATATAAAAAACTGCTTTCTTCGTCTGTCACCATTACCCTAACGGGGGATATTGACCTGCGGGGCAGCGGCGTGGAGCAGTTTACGCCGGCCAGTGAACTGGATGTTTTTTTCACCGGCAAGATATTGGGCGGCGGCCATACGCTGACCCTGTCGATCGGGGAGAGCGCCCGGGTGAATGAGAGTGAATCTGCCAATGTGGGCTTGCTGAAGGATATATCTTCGGTAAATATACGCAGCTATTTGGGCGCATTTGCTTCTATGAATGGGGCAACAGTGGATGAACTCACTGTAGCCGGAGATATAAAGATCCATGCCGATGTAAAAAAAGGATTTTTCTTTGGCGGATTGGCGGCCTATAGCAAGAATGGTACGGTCACGATTTCGGGCTGCACCACAAAAGTAAAGTTGACACTTTCAAAGGGGAGTGTGGGAGCAAGCCTCTATGCGGGAGGCTTTATTGGAAATGTCTTCGGAAAAACCTTTTCTATCACGGGAAGCAATCTGGCTGCAAATATCATTCAGGAGAGCAATTACAGCTATGATGGTATTTACCTGGGTGGCGCTGTGGGTAAGGCGACTCCGGGTGCAAAGGTTACTTTTACGGGTAACACTGTTAGCACCATCATAGATAAAAAGGTCAATACCCTAAATGCCCGAATAGGCGGGTGCTTCGGGGAGTTGGCGTGTAGTAGTTATGTGGATGTAGACATGACCGGGACAAAGGCTGAGAAAGCGTCCATTACTTCGGTTTCAACAAATGCCGATGGCAGCGCCGGGGGCCTGATCGGGCACACGGTGCAGAAGTGCAAGCTGGTGCTGGATGGGGCCTGGCAGGGTACGGTCAGCAGCGGGAATGCGTCTGTGGGCGGACTTATTTACGACCTGGACGGCAAGCTGACGGTAAATAGCGGCTTCTCTGTAAATGGCTCTGACTTTACATCAAAAGGCGGAACCAAGGGCATTTTGGTGGGGGATGGCACCAATGCGTTTGTGGTGGTCAACTGCGACCCGTCGGGGTTCCAGGGCGTTAAGGCGGACGGGTTTGACCTGTTCGTGGGCAAGAATATTGCTTCCCGTGCGTCTATGGGCGTTGCTGCCACCGGCGGACTGGTTTCGGTGGAAACGGGCGCAAGTATCGGTCAGATTCCCAAAAACAGCGGCTGGTATAGCATGATCTCCGACCGGCAAAACAGCAATACAAGATATTATTTCAACATCGCTGGGCTGGATTGTACAGACGCAAAATATAAGCCCAGCTCTGTGGCCGCATCCCCAGCGAATGTGATTTACTGGCATGTGTACGACTATGTGCAGGGGGCGCTGCCGGACTATGTGCGTGGGGAGAGCTTCCTCACGGCCATCACGGACATCACCGGGGCCGACAAGGACATCGACATGACCAATTACTCCTTCTATCCCACGAAGAAGGAGGGGGTGACCTTTGACTTCAGCGGGCACAAGCTGACCTTTGACTATACGGTGACGGGCCTGCCCCGGACGGGGCAGATGTTCGGCATTCAGAGCGGTATTTTGTCTGATGTGATCGCCACAAACGAAAGTATCACCGCTTTGCTTACGAATATTACCCTGAGCGGGAAAATTTTCCCGGTGAACTACAATAACAGCAGAAGCTCCGGCGCGTTCATCTGCGGTAAGGTGGTGGGTAATCGCACGGCCACTGTGACGGCGGACGCCAATTTCAGGGTGGAAAAGGTGTTCTTTGAAGGTCTGACGGTGGACGGCGCGGCCACGCCGCTGCTGATAGATACCATTGGCAGCAATGTTACCGGAGCCCTGACCTCCGTTTCTCAGTATACGCCGGAGAGCTATGAGAAGGTTAGCAAGAAGAACAATTACGAAAACGGCGCTAAGGCGGCCAGCGCGCTGATCGGCAAGGGCGGCGTAGCAAACGAAAACGGCAGTACGGCCTCCTCCAACATCTCCGTGACTTTCAAAAACATCGTTTTTGCGGCGGAGGAAGGGAAGTCCATCTTCACCAAGGCCAGCTACTTTGAGGCTATTAACTGCGTGAACGGCACGGGCGCATACATCTATAACTTCAACCTGGCGGAGGACTGGGACGGCGGACACAAGAACGCCGTGACCTACGGTACGGAAATTTCTACCAACCCCAAGCAGTACGAGTATTACGACCAGGAGATATTGGTGGACCCCAATACGCAACCGACCCAACATGGCGGCACGAACACGGCGTTTTCCAACGGATATATGCCCTATGTGCTTACCACCATGGACGGCGGCACCAGCCTGCGGGTAAACCGCAAGAGTGTGAATTTTGACATTGGTTGGGGCACATACGAGCACCCTTATATCATCGAAAGAGCCGCACAGCTGGAGGAGCTGACGAAGCTGGTGAGTATGAGCGGTTCGTACTTGTTCCAGCCGGATTGGGTCATCAACTATCCCAAGGCCAGCGGCACCACCTTGGACTATACCGACTGTGATGTGTACACCGCATCGCCCTCGGGCACGCTGACGACGGGCGGGACGAAGACCCTGAAGGCGGAGACGCTGCGGGAGTATCTGCGGGAAGCGTATTATAAGATCTCTGCGCCTATGGAGCTTTCAAGCGAGTTTACAGGCATCGGAACGGAGCAATATCCTTTCCATGGAGTCATCGTGGGCAGCGGGACCGTTATCACCATGCCGGATAACACGAATGTGGGCAACACAGGCTACTGCGGATTTATCAATGTGGCCAACGGCTGCGCGGTGTACGGACTGGAGCTGAAGTATGAAAATGTCGGACTTTCGGGGAGCTTTAGCAGTTGGGACAGCCCGACCAGCCGAGCCTTTTCGACTAAGCGGGCTGCCACAAGTGTGGCGCATTTTGGCGGCGCTATCGGCTGGATCGTCGGCGGAGACAATGTGCTGGACCATGTGACCGTCCGTGTGAATTCCCTGACGGCGGGGCATAAGACCTCGGTTTTTGGCGGCTATGTGGGCCTGATTTCCGGCGGCGGCGTCACGGTGCGGAGCCTGGGCCCGGGCGTTGACGAGGTCGAGACTGCGGAGAATTCCCAGTATTTTTACTATGCGCCCTATGTGGGCAAGGCGTTCAGCGGCTATGCTATCTCGGATGACCAGGAATACAAAAATACAGAGAAGTATGCCTCTGTTGCCTATATGCCGAACATTACGAACGGATCTACGGGGACATTCACAGCGCAGGGAGATCAGGGCGGCGCGTTCACGCTGGATAATGCGGCGGACCTGATGATGCTGGGGTACTCCATGTACAGCGGGGCCCTGTCGGACGAGGCGAACTCGCTGTCGTACGGCGCAGATGTTTTATCCCGCAGTGGGAATTATGCGTATGTGGGTGAGACAGACCACCCGAATGTGACCATTACCGCCGGGCGCTATGCCGAGGATGCGCGGACGGACGGGGATAACCTGATTCGGAGATATTTCGGTATTCCGGCGGGAACCGGGATAAGCAGAAAAGGAAAAATTACCGCGACCCTGACAGGCGCAGAATATGATATGAGCCAGTTCGGCAATGCCTTTCGTGGACTTGGCAGCCCCTATTTAGGTGCGGAGTGCTACAATGTGCTGGAGATACATGGAGCAGCCACTGGGACTTTGGTCAAACTCAATGCGTCCTTGAAACAGTATTGCTACCAGGCGAGCAGCAAATATGAGCCCGACTCTGTTCACAATATGGCCTTGGTGATGGAGCCAACCGGCGGTGGACCGGTCTTGATCTCTAATATAACTGTGAGCGGCACAATTTCCCTTTCTGTATACGGCATTGCCAATAACACAGAGCTGACGAAGAAAATGAGCCACTGGTTGAAGCTGGATGGAAGCAATAATAAGGAAACGCTGTTCTGCTTGGGCGGCTTTTTGGGCTATTCCGGTGGAGCAAAATTCACGGATGTGGCGCTGAAAGATTTGACTATCCACTCTCCCGGTTGGGCCGGTGGACTGGTGGCCAGTGAACAGAGCGGCAATGGCTCTGCTGTGAATGGCTGCTCCATTGACAATGTGATGCTGGAAGGATTGCAGAGTACCGGCTCGGTGTATGCTTTTCTCCGTGCGGATAGAGGCGCGACACTTTCCAATGTGAAAGTGACGAATGCACAGGTCCAGACAAAGGTTTCTGAATTCTCTGACGCAAACAACGATACTTACAATGCGGCTACGGGTGGATTGATCGGCTGTATTATGAACGGGTCTATTTCGGTTACAGATTCGTCGGTCAGCGGCTCGAGCGTGCAGTTTGTATCAAAAAAAAAGACGAGCTCTTCGTATAACGGAAACGCCGGCGGCTTTATTGGGACAAGCAGGGCCAGCGTGACCTTTAGCAATTGCACCCTGGACGGGGCGGAGGTGGTGGCTTGTGCCGGATATACTGCCACGGCACCTTATCCCACGGAGTATACGAATTCGACTGTGGATGTGAACGGTATCTCTGACGGGACGAAGAATGCGCTGTCCTATGCCCTCAGCAGCAACACGGATGCTGCCGGAAATGCGGGCGGCTTTGTGGGCGTAACCGCACAGGCTAGTACATACACGAATTGCGTGGTAAAGTCCGACACCGCTCCTGCGGTCGTATTGGGTTACAGAAATGGAAGCGGTTTTGTGGGGAATTCGCCCTCTGCGGTTTCTTACAGCTTTACCGATGCGAGCGTTCAGGCTACAAAGAATCCTCTGTATATCGTCGGACGGTCCTGTTCTGCCGGACTTTTGGCGTGGGACGCTTCCAGCAGCGGTGGCACCATCCAGGCCGAAAAGGTCAAGGTGACGGGAACGAACGGCGGCCTGGTGTATATTCTCGGGACGAAAAGACAAGAGAGCTCGAAAGGAGATGTGTTTGCCGGAGGCCTGTTCGGCGTGGTAAACAAAACGGCTGTGACCATAACGGACGCGGAAGTTTCTGGATGTGTCATTGCGTCTCAAAAAACGGCTGGGGTAATCAACAACAGCGACGGTAAGGCCACGGAACTGAATAATATCAAGACCTACAACAATTACATACAGAGCACGACTAACTACTCTTTGGCCGGGGTCATTAACACCGTGTCAGGGACCGTTAATCTGAACGGGCTTTACCTGGCTGATAACATGATCCGCAATGTAAGTAGTTCGAGCAATATACGGACCGGCGGCATTACGGATACGATCACCGATAAAGGAGTCCTGAACGGCTGCAATATCCTGATGAAGAACAATGACATGGCCTTCACCGGTTCTGCGAAATCGATTGCCGACATATTGAAGATGACGACCACGAAGCCCTCCGGTGTGACTGGGACGGATTACAAGAGTGTCGGATTGATCGGGTACAAGAATACCGGGACAGCTAATATCCTTGCTTTCAGTAGCGAGGCCGGAACAAATATCAATCAGCAGGAAAGGTTTGTTACAGAGAGCAGCGGAAAGGCCACGGTGATCTTCGCCGGGTATGGTGCACCGTCGGTGTTTGAGACGGAGTATTTTGGCAAAAAAAACACGGCTTACACCCCGGCGCAGGCGCTGGCGGACCATGGCGTTACACCTGTGAAGACGGACAAGCTCAACGGCGACGCGGTGACAAAGACGCAGGGCAGTGCCACACCGGACTATCTCAACGCCAATCTGGAAGGCTGGGCAGCCTGGAAGGACAAGACCGTGAAGCTGGAGGACACGGGTATAAAAACCCTGTCTGTCCTGACAGCGGATAAGCTGACCGTTACGCAGAATAGAGACCTTTCTGTGCTTTCCATCAACGGGGCTACCCAGCAGACCATGTCCTCTTTCCTGAATCTGCTTACAGGCGGCGGGTTCGGCGCTATGGGAAGCGCCTATACGCTTACGGTTCAGGCGGACCGCTATACCCTCGAAAGCGACGGTACCCTGACCCTGCAAGCGGCGGGGCAGGGGAGCGTGCTGTATGACGGGCAGAAGTTCACCGCCGGTAAGTACGATGATCTGGAGTCGGAGAATAAGTCCCTGACGGTGCTGACACTGACTTTCCAGTCCAGTGCCGTCGCCACACAGACCTACTCCATGAATGTGGTGGTATATTACCCGCAGATTTTGGAATACATGTCCAATATATCCGCTTTGGAGGGCGAGGTATACCAGCTCAGCTCTTTCCTGACGGCTCCGAAGAACTTTATTGATGTGTCTGCCGGCAGTAAATACTCCCTGTATGTGGAGTATGCGTATAATGACACGGCTAAGAAGATCGAGAACTTCAATTTTGACAAGCGGATCGAGTCCGGCACCTCGGATGGCAGCGCCATCGGCAACAAGAGTGCCTTTGTCAAGGGCACCGGCTTCGTGCTGGTGGATCTGAATAGCCCCGGGGCCTATGGCTACAAGAGCTATTACTATACCGCCGATAAAGACACCTACACATTGGACTTCAGCAGCTTTCAGAGTGAGGCAGGTAAAACGTTTACCGTGAAGCTCTTGCCGGAGGTGGTGCAGAATCTGCTTGTAAACAAAGACCACCTGTGCAAGGATGCAAACTACGGCCATGTGGAGCGGTATCTCCTGATGGTGATTCCCCAGACGGCAGAGCAGCTGCTGCAGTACACGCTGCGCTCTACGGTGGCGGAAAATGACAGGAACATCATTGTTCGGGATCATAAGGAAAAATGCTCCGTGAATGTGTGGGGCAAGGCCACAGGCACAATGGATCTGACCACGCCTGCCACGACCTTCTCCAATGTGGTGGGCAAGGAGCTGGTGGTGAATGCCCATGTGCAGGTGAATTTCCCCAGCAACTATATCTCTGCCATGCATGACCGGGACATCTACGGGACCCATGTGTTTAAGATTATGGATGCGAGCAATAAGGCAGTTTCTTTGCCTGCCGGGACAAAGGCACTCCTGACGGACAAGGACGGTAAGACTTTGCTGGCTACCCGCGTCACAACGCCTACCTCTACGGTGCGCTATGAGCTGGATAACATAGTGTCCTTGGCCCGAGGCGACAGACTGACGGATGATTTTGTGCTTACGCTGGAATTCTCGGAGGTGTCGCCTGCGGATTTCAGCGGGGTATTTACCGACGGTGGCGCTTATAAGCTGCAGGATGAATTCTACATCTCCAGCGACCGGGCGCACTACACCAACGGCAGCAAAATAGAGGGGAGTACGATCAGTTTTACGGCAAAAACGGCTGTGCCGGTGAAGCTGACGGTGATCCCGGTGGACCGTAAAAGCCAGGCTATCAACATGGGCGGCGTGACAGACAGCACCGACAGCGGTAAAATTCTGTTTGATCTGGTGGCGGATTTCAGCGCCGTACCGAAGAAGGATCGGGAGAATATTAAGTCGGCCAAGGTGGAGTTTTTCCTCTATCAGAAGCAGTATGATGCCGATTCCGGGAAGCATGTTTACAGCAAAAAAAATCTGCTGAGGACCCTCGGAACGGTGGATGCCGACGGAAAAACCGTGCTGCCTCTGACGGACTGGAAGGCAACGGGGCAGTACACGCTGTCTGTAAATCTGGACTATGTGCTGGAAGAAATGAAAACGGACTACCAGGGTATCCTGTCCAATTATCGCCTTATGGCGAAGGTGACGGGCCTGGATGCAAGCGGAAATGCCGTCGGGAGTTATTCAGCGGAGAGCTACTTCGTTTTCCTGCTGTGCGACATTGATAACCAGATCGGTGCGTAAAGACATAGGCGCAGAGCATCCCTAAATAGACATGGGATAAATACCTTCTGCACCCCAATGAAAAAGTGTCGTCTCGGGAGTGATCCCGAGACGGCGCTTTTTTGCGTCATGCCGATGGCGCGGCAATGGATCCGGGCGGAACACCGGGACGCAAAGGTGCGTATATTGCAGTAGAGGAGGGTTATTATGAGACGGTGGAATTGCGGGCGGGGCGTGGGCATTTGTGCGCTGGCCCTGGGTGTGGGCATCCTCATTGCCGCCATTTTTCCGGTGGGATGCCTGATGTTTATTGTGGCATTTTTGTTGATCGCCTGCGGGCTGTGCTGCCTGCGGCAGTGAAGGGAGGGAAGAAAATGCGCATCATCGTTTGGAAAGCGCCGGCTTTTTTGCGGGGCATTCTGCGCTGCTTATTCTGCGGAAAGGAATAGAGGAAACCGCCCCCTCATAGAATGCTTACAGGACACAATATGAGAGGGTGATTGAAGTGGACACGGAACTGAATTTTGAGCAGATCTCTTGCTATGACTTACTGGCCAAGGCGGTAACGACCCACGAGGAGACAACGGAGACAACTCTGCCTGACTACTGCGCCACAGCGTCAAGGATACTGGAGGCTGCGGGACAACTCTTGGTGCGGGAAAAGCAGGCATCGGAGGGAATAGTCCGGGGCGAAGCCCGAGTAACGGTGCTTTATCTCTCTGAGGAGACGGAGGGGCTGCAAAGCGTGACGGTGGCGGTACCCTTTACCTGTGAGCTCAGCGACCCCAAGCTGCGAGAGTGCCAAATGCTGCAGGTACATAGCCGGCTGCTTTTATGTGAGGCGAAACCCATCACCGGACGCAGGCTCTACCTGCGTGTGATCCCGGAGCTGACGGTCCTGGGCTTCGGGCAGAAGCAGCTCCGATTCTGCTGCGAGGCCCGGGGAAAAGGCTTGCAGGTGCGAAAAAGAGGGCAGGAGCTTTGCCTGCTGGCGGCGGCGGAGGAAAGAAGCTGCACCACGGCCCAGGAATTTGACGGCGGGGCAGACCAGGCAGAGGAAATTCTTCTGAGCCGGATGGTTCCCAGCATCACCGGCTGCCAGCAGATCGGCAGTAAGCTGGCGGTGAAGGGGGAGCTGTGCGTGTCGGCTATGCTGCGCCTGGCGGACAGAAAGCTCCGGGAAACAGTGCAGACGGTGCCATTTTCCCAAATATTGGATGGTTTTACCGCGGTGGAGAACGGCACCTGGCAGGTGGAGGCAGAGACGGCAGAGTGGGACCTGCGGCTGGTGCGCAGCGAGGGCGGCTGCCGCATGGGTCTAACGGCACGGATCACCTTCCGGGTGTTTGCCTACCAGAAGCGGGAGATTTCCTATGTAACGGACCTGTACAGCACCTGTCAGGCTCTGACAGCGGAGACGGAGACGGTACGCTTTAGCCGGCGCTGCAGCCCGGTGTGTGCCCGGGAATGGGCGGAGGAGCTTCTTGAATCCGGAGGGGGGACACTGTTTGCCTATGTGACGGCCTTTGACTGCGGCGGAGTCATTGCCCGGTGTGACGGGGGGCGAACAGAGCTTTCCACTACCGTGCGAATGCGAATTCTCTACCAGGACGAAAGCGGCGCACCGGTTACGGCAGAGCGGAGCCGGGAATTGAGCACTACAGTGGAGGCTACCCCGGACGCGGCATGGCTTTCCTGCGGCATTGCAGAGCTGCGGGGAAGCGCGGGGACCTGCCAGGTGCGTGTGCCGGTATGCTTTTACGGCCTGACCGGGGAAGAAACAGAGCTGCGAACCGTGACAGCGGTGAAGGAGTCCGAGGAAAGCCAAGAGACAAGGCCTTCGCTGGTGCTGCGGCGGGCAAAGTGCGGTGAATGTCTGTGGGACATGGCCAAGCAGCACGGCAGCAGCGAAGAAGCCATACGGCAGTACAATCACATGGAGGATGACAGCTTGCCGGAGGGAATGCTGCTGATTCCGGTGCTGCGAAAGTAAGAATTGATTACATATTAGGACGGGCGGGGTGGACCCCGCCCTTTTTTTGCGTGTGAGGGAAATGGGGGTGGAGTGCATGACGCGGAGAGGACCCTTCCGGCCCTTCGCACCTTACGCAGGGAAGGCTTTTGAGAACGGGGGTCGCGGATTGCGAGACCCGTTTGCGAACTGGTCTCGCAATGACACCTTTTATAAGGAGCGCGGTACAATTCCGGGCGGCGGGGTGAGGGCATCCCGCCCTACGGTTGGTTAAAAAAAGGCCCACGCCCGGCGGGGATTTCTGCCGGGCGTGGGGTATGGAAAAAAGAAGAAAGAATGAATCAGTTTTGGGCAAAGCGGGAGAGAAATTGACGGGTGCGCTCCTCCTTGGGGTTGGAGATGACCTCCTTGGGGTCGCCCTGCTCCACGATGACGCCGCCGTCCATGAAGATGACGCGGTCTGCCACATCCCGAGCAAAGCTCATTTCGTGGGTGACGATAACCATGGTCATGTGCTCCTCGGCCAACTGGCGTATGACCTTGAGAATCTCGCCGGTCAGCTCCGGGTCCAAGGCGGAGGTGGGCTCATCGAAGAAGAGAATTTCCGGCTCCATAGCCAGGGCTCGGGCAATGGCCACCCGCTGCTGCTGACCGCCGGAGAGCTGACAGGGATAGGCATCGGCCTTATCCGCCAGGCCCATCTTTTCCAGTAAAGCCATGGCTTTCTTTTCCGCCTCCTCTTTACTGCGGCCCAGCACCTGAATGGGCGCATCCGTGAGATTCTTCAGCACGGAGAAGTGGGGGAAGAGGTTGAAGTTTTGAAAAACCAAGCCAAAGCGGCTGCGGATTTTTTTGAGCTGCTGCTTGTCGGCATAGACGGACACGCCCTGCTCATTGGTTTTGGCGGCATAGTCTCCGGAATAGAGCAGGTCGCCGCTGTCCATCTTCGTAAGCAGGGTGGCGCAGCGCAGGAGGGTAGACTTTCCGCTGCCGGAGGGGCCGATGATGGCCACCACCTCGCCCTGGGCTACGGTGAGACTGATGTCCTTGAGGACATGGAGCGTGGAGTCGTTAAAGCTCTTTTTTACATTTTTGATTTCCAAAATATTCATATCCGCGCCCCCTTATTGATAATAATCCATGCGTTTTTCGATGCGGCCCATGACCACATCCACGATGCCGTTGAACAGGAAGTAGAACACACCTGCGATAAGGAAGGGCATGAAGCTGGTCTGGGAGTTGGCGATCTGCTTGCCGATGGTGAACAGCTCCTCGTAGGACACGCAGAAGGCAATAGAGGTATCCTTCACCAGGGTGACCACCTCGTTGGTGATGCTGGGCATAATGCGCTTGACCACTTGGGGCAAAATGATACGCATAAAGGTCTGAACCTTGGTATAGCCCAGGACCCCGGCGGCCTCGTACTGTCCCACGGGCATGGACTCGATGCCGCCGCGGTAAATTTCCGCGAAGTAGGCGGCGTAGTTAATAGCAAAGGCGATGACCACGGGAATGAGCTTATTTCGGGCCACGCCCATGTCCGGAAACAGATAGTGCGGGCCATAGGTGACCGCCAGAAGCTGGAGCATCAGGGGCGTGCCGCGCAGAACGGAGATGATAAAGCGCATCACAGAGGACACGGCCTTGCTCTTGCTCATGCGCAGAAGGGCGAAAATCATGCCCAGGGGCAGGGAAAACAGCAGGGTCAGAAAGAAAATGGCACAGGTATTGCCGAGGCCCTCGCTCATTTTCAGGATCATGGTGGATAATGTCATTGGTTTCTCCTCATTTTTTTAGGCGCAGTCTCCCGGAGACCCATGGGAGCCTCCGGGAGGTGCGTAGATTTTACTTTTTCAAGGGGATGGACCCTATTAGTTCAAGAACAGCAGGTTGTTGACGATGTCAGGATACTTCTCGGCGATCTTGGCATAGGTGCCGTTATCCACCAGGGTCTTGACGGCACCCTCGATGGAGGAGCACAGCTCCTTATCATCGGCGCGGAAGGCGATACCGTACTGCTCGGCGCCCAGCTCCTCGGAGAGGATGGTGAAGCCGGCGTTCTTATCGGCATAGGCGGTAGCAACAGGCTTATCCACGATGACGGCATCCACGGCGCCGCCGCTCAGCTCAGTGAAGCACTTGAGGAAGCTGTCGCTGCGGATCAGGGACTTAAAGGTGGCGGTCAGGGACTCCAGATCACCGCCCTCGCTGAGCAGGGTGTCACCGGAGGTGCCCAGCTGCACGGCTACGACCTTACCGGCCAGATCGGCAGAGGATTTGATGTCGCTGCCTTCCTTGACCATGATGACCTGGGTGTTGTCATAGTAGGGGGCGGAGAGGGTGTAGCCGGCTTCCTTCATGCTGTCGAGGATGGTCATGCCGGACCAGATGCAATCGCACTCTTTAGCATCCAGCTGTGTCAGCTTCTGATCCCAGTTGACGGGGAAGACCTTCATCTCCCAGCCCAGCAGGTCGCAGGCGGCCTGGGCTACCTCAATGTCGAAGCCGGTGTAGCTGCCGTCATCGCCCAGATAGCTAAAGGGGGGATACTCGGCGTCGATGCCAACGGTAAAGACTTTCTTGCCGTCGGCGTTGTCATCGCCCTTCTTGCCGCAGGCGGCCAGGAGGGAAACAGTCATCAGCACTGCCAGCAGCAGGCACAGAGCTTTCTTCAGGTTTTTCATTGATTCGTTCTCCTTTTTTCTTTTTATGGGGCCGGTGCATCCGACCGATTTCTTATTGCACTATCATACTACCACTTTAGCGTGATAATGTAAAGAAGTAAAAATTACAAATCATGCACAAATTTAGGAAATTAGATTGTAAGATATGCACAAGGAATACGCAAGATAGGTAAACTGACAACGAAATGGATATCCAGTAACAGCGGGAAGGAAGCGCATCTGCCCCTGTCAACCGATGGTGCAGTAAAAAAGCAATCGACTGCAGTTTAAGCAGCCGATTGCATATTGAGTGAGCAGGTCTATAAGCCGGGTTCTGTTGTCATACGGTCATCTATCTACGCGCACCGTTGCCGGTGCGCTCCAGCCACCTCGGGAGCAGCCGGGCCGGCCTATTGCTCCCATACCGGTGTTGCTCCGAATAGAGTTTACAGCGGCGGACGCTTTCACACGCCGCCGGGTGAGCTCTTACCTCGCCTTTCCACCCTTACCTCGAAAACGA
>UMLW01014987.1_pt1 | contig 18780 bp, 16 predicted proteins | sample 1966601 | NCBI WGS metagenome assembly UMLW01 (sample SAMEA4836211, study PRJEB28245) | human gut metagenome | biome: gut microbiome; material: fecal sample | place: Denmark | collected 2008 | reverse complement strand
TCCGGGGAATCCCAGGAAACAGCCGCCGGAACGGAATCCGCCCCGGAATCTTCCGCTTCCATCCCCGCTCCTCCGCTGATGGGCCTGGGGGAAATCATGTTCTTCATGTTCATCGGCGGCATCATCCTCAATGTCATGCCGTGTGTCTTCCCGGTAATCGGCCTCAAGATTATGGGATTCGTCCAGTTGGGAGGGGGGGAACGGAAAAAAGTCCTAGCCCACTCCCTTACCTTCGTACTGGGCATCCTGATTTCTTTCTGGATCATTACTGCCATTCTGATTGCGCTGAAAGCGAACATGTTTGACTGGAGCGCCCCAGCCGGCCCCGGCGTGTTCAGCGGAGACTTCTGGCTGGGCCGCGGCGCGGAGGGCGTTGTCAACTGGGCGTTCTGGTTTGAAAACCCCTGGGTGAATTTCTGTCTGCTGGGCCTGATGCTCGCCATGGGGCTGAGCATGTTCGGCGTCTTTGAAATAGGCGTCAAAGCCACAACCATGGGCAACGACCTCCAGCACCGGAAAGGTTATGCCGGCTCCTTTTGGTCCGGTGCCCTGGCTACGGTCATCTCCACCCCGTGCAGCGCTCCGTTCCTGGGCCAGGCTATCGGCGCGGCCATGCTCCAGCCGCCTCTGGGCATCGTACTCTGCCTGACCATGATGGGGCTTGGAATGTCCCTTCCCTACATCATTCTGGGCGCCTTTCCCGTCCTGACCAGATACCTGCCCAAACCCGGCGCATGGATGGAATCCTTCAAGCAGGCCATGTCCTTCCTGATGTTCGGCACCGCCGCCTACTTCCTCTGGATTTACATGGCCTTCTTTGATGCTGAAAACCATCCTCAGGACATCCTGTTCCTCTTCTTCGGGCTGGTGCTGTTTTCCATGGCCTTTTGGGTATACGGCAGATGGTGCCCCATGTACCGCAGCAGAAAGTCCCGCATCACGGGAGGCATCTTCTCCGTAATCTTCCTGCTGGCCGGCTTGTACTACATGCTTCCGCCGGAAGGAGCAGCCTGGTTCGGCCGCGGTTCCGCTCCCGGGGCGGCGGAGTCCTCCGCTGCCGCAGCGCCCTCCCTCCAGGAGGAAGGAAACATCTGGATACCCTGGAGCCCGGAAGCCATGCAGGCCGCCCTGGACGGAAGGAAACCCGTTTATGTGGACTTTACGGCCCGCTGGTGCTCCACCTGCCAGGTCAACAAGGCCTCCTATACGGATGAAGTGCTGGCCGCTTTCAAAAAATATGGCATCGTCATGATGAAGGCGGACAAGACCCGCACGAACCCCGCCATTGACCGGGAACTTAAAAACCTGGGGCGCACGGCCGTTCCCGTCAATGCCCTGTATCTTCCCGGCAGAAAACCCGTCGTCACCAGGGAACTCCTGTCCCCGGCCTACCTGCTGGAATTCCTGGAAAAGGAAATGGAACGCTAGGACGTCTTGTCATGCGGGCGGCAATCCGCCGCCCTCCCCCCCAGGCCATGCCGGGCAGCAGGAAACGGAGAAAACTTACCCTTCCCCGTTCAACAGCGGCAGCAACGCGTCCGCCCATGCCTGATAACCCTTCTCCGTTAAATGGACATGATCCCTGAACATGCCCTCCCTGAACGTCCCGTCCGGCTTCAGCAGGCTACCGTTAATGGACAAAATAGTGGTCCTCGGAAGCTCAAGCCTGCGCAGTAAACGGTTAATATCCTCCTGCCTCCTGCGCAACGGGCTGCCGGGATCGGTGCCGTAGGGAGTCACCTCCATCAGGATCAAACGGGTCTCCGGAAACTTCTTCAACAGGCGTACGGCTATCTCCCGGATGCCCTTCACCGTCTGCGCTGCGGCTTGCCTCCCCTTCCAGCGGCCGATATTATTCGTCCCGGCCAGTAAAACGCAATAGCGGGGGGAAGTCTTGACCGCCAGTTTCGTATCCTCCATACGCCACAGCATGCTGTCCGTCCTGTCCCCGCTCACTCCGAAGTTGACCGCCTTCATCGGCAGAAACAGCCTCTTCCACAGCGCGGCACCTTCCCGTTCCCAGCATTCCGTAATGGAATCCCCCACGAACAGAATGCCGCATTCCTTCCCCAGCAAATTTTCCCGAACCGCCCTGTAACGGGCCGGAACCCACGGCTGGGTATTCAGTTTGGGAACATCGGGCGGATCCGGAGCCTCATCAGCAGGAGCCGCATACACGGCAGAAGAAGCAAAGGAGAGCAATAAAAAAACGGCAGAGAAAACAGAAGCATTCATCTTTTTCCGAATACGCGGCCCGGAAAAGCATTCTTTCCCCTGCCGGGAAAATCATGTTCTCACCGCCTTGCCCAATACCTCCAGAGGCTGGCCGGACAAATTCAATTCCTTTACCAGAAAACGGACAATCAGCAGGCTTGCCAGCGCATCATACAAAGCGTCATGCCAGCGGCGCGCAGGAAGCAACGCCTCCACGGAACAGGTCAACCCCAGGGCGCCGCACAAAGAAGACAGGGAATAATCCTCCAGACCGGGGACGCACATCCTGCCCAAAGCCAGCGTATCCAGCCACGGACCGAAGCCGTGGCCCGGAAACCGCCGCAGGAACTTCCGTTCCGTAGCCGGATTATGCCCCACCACCACGGCCTGCCCCAGCCGGGAACGTATCTCCGGCCACAGGGAAGGAAAAGACGGGGCATCCGCCAGCATCTCCGTAGTAATGCCGTGCACCTGGGAGGCGGACCATAAAACCGGCTTCTCCACCGCAATATAGGAAGTCCATAACTCAGGTTCGTCCTCCAGGCGGGGACATGCGGCTATGCCTATCTGGACGGGCTGGTCCGTCTCCCCCCGGGCCGCTCCGGCGGATTCAAAATCAATGGCGGCGAAATGCAGGCCGCCGATTGTATCCGAAAGCAGAGGCATATCAGAACAACTCCAGCTGAGCATATTCCCCGGCAGGCATATCGTCTTCCATATCCGTATTCTTGGCTCTCGGTTCCGCCAGCCGGGAGCGCTCCTTCCTCCGGGGGCGCGTAGAATTCATCTCCAGATGGGACAGGATGGCCTTGGCGCGGTCCACAATGACGGCAGGCATGCCGGCCAGTCGGGCCACCTGGATGCCGTAGGACTTATCCGCCGCCCCCGGCACGATCTTGCGCAGAAACACGATTTCCTCCTTCCACTCGCGCACGGCCACATTGTAATTCTGCACGCCCTGCCTGGAATTGGCCAAATCCGTCAGCTCATGATAATGCGTGGCGAACAGGGTGCGGGACTTCAACTCGTCATGCAGGTACTCCGCCACGGCCCAGGCAATGGAAAGCCCGTCAAAAGTGGCCGTGCCTCGCCCGATTTCATCCAGAATAATCAGGGAGTGCTCCGTGGCATTATTCAGAATCAGGGAGGTTTCGCTCATCTCCACCATAAAGGTGGACTGGCCGCGCGCCAGGTCGTCGCTGGCTCCCACGCGGCAGAAAATGCGGTCCACCAAACCGATATGGGCGGACTCCGCCGGCACATACGCTCCAATCTGGGCCATCAGCGTAATCAGGGCCACCTGGCGGATATAGGTGCTCTTGCCCGCCATATTGGGCCCGGTCAGCAGAATAAGGCGGTTTTCCTCCGGTTCCAGAAAAGCGTCATTGGGAACGAACACATCGCCGGAAACATTCTGCTCAATAACGGGATGACGGCCATTGACAATACGCAGGGTCATGGAATTGTCCAGAACGGGGCGGCAATACCGGTACTGCTGGGCCCCCTCCGCCAGCCCCAGCAGCACGTCCAGGTCCGCCATGGCATCCGCCGTAATCTGGATATCGTCAATGTGGCGCCCCACTTCCTCGCGCAACAGGAGGAACTGCTCATACTCCACCTGGCGGGAACGCTCGTCCGCCCCCAAGATGGTATTCTCCATCTGCTTGAGTTCCGGGGTAATAAAGCGCTCCGCATTCACCAGCGTCTGCTTGCGCTGGTAATCCGGGGGCACTTTATCGTAATGGCTCTTCGTTACTTCAATGTAATAGCCGAAGACGTTATTGAAGCGGATTTTCAGGGAATCAATTCCCGTGCGCTTGCGCTCCTTCTCCTGCAGCCGTGCCAGCCACTCCTTCCCGTCGCGGGAAGCCAGACGCAATTCATCCAGACCGGCATGGTACCCTTCCCTGATGATGCCTCCCTCCTTGATGGTCACGGGAGGTTCATCCACCAGAGCGCGCTGGAGCAAATCCACCAGCTCATCAAAGCAGCCCATGCGGGAACGGATGCTCTCCAGCATGTCCCCGCCGCCGGGCAGGGATTCCAGATCATCCCTGAGCGCGGGAATGCGCGCCAGGGAGGAAGCCAGCGCCTGGAGGTCGCGGGCATTCCCGGCGCCCTGGGAAATGCGCCCCGTCAGCCGCTCCATGTCCCGCACATTCTTCAGGCTCTCCCTCAGCTTGCTCATCAGGTAGGGTTCCTGAAGCAGAACGGCGATCACCTCCTGCCTCGCCAGGAGCTTTTCCAGATCGCACAGAGGGTGGAGCAGCCAGTCCCGGAGTTTGCGCGCGCCCATGGGTGTGCTCGTCCTGTCCAGGGTCCCCAGCAGGGAAAGCTTCACGCCGCCGCGGGAATCCACCAGGTCCAGATTCCTCTGGCTGGCCTGGTCAATCAGCACGGCGTTCTCCGTGGCGCGCACGGAAATGCGGCGCAAGTGGTCCGTGGGGCGGCGGAGCTGGTAGCCCAGATAATGGAGCACCGCGCCGGACGCCCCCAGGGCGGCGGTCATCTCCCCGCAGCCGAAACCGTCCAGGGAATGCACCCGGAAATGGTTCAGCAAATTGGGAATGGCCGTGGAAGGCAGAAAAGTATATCCGTCGTAATAAAGCGTGGGGTGGGTTCCGGGGAAGCAGTCCGTCTGCTCGTCGCTGACCAGGAGTTCGGAGGGATTAATGCGGGACAGCTCGTCCAGAAGCAAATCCATGTGTTCGAACTGGGCCACGGAAAATTCCCCCGTGGTATGGTCCACGCATGCCAGGCCGAAGCGCTTCTTGTCCCTGTACAACGCCACAATGTAATTATGGCGGGAGGAATCCAGCAAATTCATGTCCGCCAGGGTTCCGGCGGAAATCACGCGGGTCAGTTCCCGCTCCACCAGTTTGCCAGGCTGCGGAATGGTGGTCTGCTCCGCAATAGCCACCCGCTTACCTCCCTTCACCAGCCGTCCGATATACCCTTCCGCGCTGTGGTGGGGCACCCCGCACATCGGAATGCCGTGGCGCTTGGTCAGCGTCAGGCCCAAAATGGCGGAGGCCTCCTTGGCGTCCTCAAAAAACATTTCGTAAAAATCCCCCAGCCGGAAAAACAGCAGCACGTCTTCCGGCAAGCCCTTCTTCATGCGAAGGTACTGATCCATCATCGGGGTTGAGGCAGGTCCGGAACTACTCATAAATAACGGTGAAAGAGTAATCCGATTGCGGCTTCAAAGCAAGGTTGGAATCCGGTCAAGACAGGATGAGAATATCCTGCAAACACCTATTTCTTGAAACAGGATTAGTTCCTTCCCCAGCTACTCCGCCTTACTGCCCCTCTTCAGCAAATGCCTGCGAAGCGTCGCCCTCTGAATCCCCAGCAGTTCAGCGGCGCGGCTGATGCTGCCGCATTGCTGATAAACTCTCTCGCAATGCCAGGCCGCCACCTCATCCAGCCGGACAGGCATCACTCCGGGAATATCCTCACCCCCCGTTTTTTCTTCTGTTCCGCGATTCTCCAAATACCGGCTCAGCACATCCCGCCAGTTTCCATGCCCCATGACGTCGGCATATTTCAAAAAATTGGACAACTCCCTCACGTTTCCCGGCCAGGAATAAGTCATTAACACTTCATCCGCGCCATCAGGCAAAGGGACGCCCTTTCTCCCTCTCCACAAAGCATCCGCTATTTCCGCAACATCCTCCATCATCTCCCTGAGAGGAACGGTCGTAACCGTAAATTCCTGAAGGCGAAACAGCAAATCTTCACGGAATGTCCCTTCCTTCGCCATTTTCCAGAGATTTTTATTGGTGGCAGTAATCAAGCGCACATTTACCTCTACCTCGCTGGTTCCGCCCAGAGGCAGCAGGCGCTTCTCTTCAAGAATGCGCAGCAGAACACCTTGAGACTCCAAAGGCAAATCCCCGATTTCATCAAGAAACAGGGTACCGCTGCAGGCCAGCTCAAAAACCCCCTTCTTATCTCCGGAAGCTCCCGTAAAAGCACCCTTGCGATACCCCAGAAAAGTTGCCTCCAGCAACCCGGGATTGGACGAGGCGCAATTAAAAGAAAGGAAAGTCTGATTCCAACGGGGCGAATTGAGATGCAGGTGCACAGCCACACTCTCCTTGCCCGTCCCGGATTCGCCAAGAATCATGACGCGTACGTCATCCACGGGAGCGGCCTTGATAATCATCTCTTTTAATCGTTGAACAGCTCTGCTCCTTCCCTTGATCTCCCGGTGCCCATACAACCGGAACAAATCCATATAACGGCGCATGGCGGCAGACTCGCCTCCCGTTCTCCGGCTCAGCAAATCGTTTAAATACAGGGCCAGAACTTTCCTGCCATGATCATCGCCCGACCGCATTACCCGGTTGACAAATCCGGCTGTTTGGGCCAATTCCAACATCCGGCCATAATCCGGATCTTCCTGACGCCCGACTTTCGCCAGGTATTTCGCCAACTCCCCCTGTTTTCCCCAAGGGGCGCACAAGCGATACACCATCTCCGTAAAGTAAAGGTCGCAGTCGCCTATTCTTTCTTCCAGCAATCCGGACAAACAGGCCTTTTCCTGTTCCCCCATTTCCTGGTTGCTCAACCATACCACACGCACTCCCGACCTTCCCAGCGACTCGATTTTTTCCGCCAGCAATCGGCTGTTCCTGCCCAGGCCAATTCCTACCAGATAAATGACTCCGGGCCGCTTCTCCTGAAGCAGAACTCCCGCCAACACTCCCGCCAGCCCGTTCATGGAAGAAAACCTCAACTCCGTCCCCCTTCCTTCCTCCTTCTCTTTCAGCGCCACAATCGCGCCTCCAAGCAGGCAATCCGCATATCCGTATCCAACAATAATCAATGATTGTTCCCTGCTCATGACATCTTCTTCCTAAAACCGTTCCTGTCTGAATCCGCATCCCGGTGCATGCCGGCCGCTTTCTCAGACACCCGGAGCTTCCTGCAAACAACTTCATACGGACACCCCGGAAAGATAAAGCCCTTTTCCTGTCCCTCTCCCCGTAAAAAACGGCAATTCCAGAGGATAGAGAACGCCGCGGCACAACAGCACGTTTCCATATCAAAAGCGGCTATCTTCATCTTTATTCCCATTTTCAGATCTTCAGCAAATAACGTGCCATATGAAAACGGTTCCGTTTCCGCACCAATAAAGGAACAAAAACGGGACACGCCGGTCAATATAAAACCACCGTCTGGTCAAAAATAATCCTTCCCTTTTAAGCCAGCCCCCCTTCCCGGAATATAACGGCAGCCTTCTTTGGGCTGGCACACTTTTTGCTAAAAAGAAAACGATGCGCTTTCCCTGCCCAATAAAACGGCTCTCATCGCCTCGTTCCTTTCCACCCTCCGTTCCTGTCCAGCAAAGGATGGAGCCTGCGAGCGATTTCACAGGGATCAGCATCCAGCAAATGGCAAATCAACACCACCTCCGTAAAAGTAAGATAGCGTTCCCCGGCCTCATATTTGGAAACAAACGTCCTGGTATTGTCCAGCATCAGAGACAGCTGGAGCTGGGAATATCCCTTCTCAAGGCGCTTTTTTCTCAAAAACGCTCTCAGAGATTCTTCCTGAACGCTGTTGCGATCTCTTTGCATGATAACATTCTAGCTGATTTTCATAAAATCCCCCAAATTAGGGGAATAATTCAACATGCCGCTCAAAACACGCCGATTGATGAAAAACAATAACTCGCAGCACCCCCTTCGGAAAAACTCCGGGAGGAGGAAATGCCTCCCGGAGGAACAAGCCTGGGAGTCCCTTTCCGAGCATCTGAAAAATTCCATCATTGCCTCGGCCAAGGCTTTATCCGCGGAACTGGACGCGGAAAACCACCCGGGAACGATTGCCATTGATGCAAACAAACGCCTTGTTCTTCTCCCCTTCCGGGAAACGCCGGAACCGGGGATAGAAGAACATTTTGATCAAGTCTGCACGCTGGATAAACCGGAAAAAACGGGAATCAAACGTAACCGGCGCTATATTGTCGATTGGCACAAGCTGTTTTTCCCCTGCAAAAAAGTCAGTCCGCTTCGTAAAAAAATCTTTCGTGAACTTTTCACCGCCTCCGGGGAAGAACTATCCTCCCGGAACATCTTTCTCACGACAGGAAAAGGCGGGGAACATCAATTCATGGACTATGGAGAAATTGCCGTAGAGTTCTTTATCTTTGACCACAGCAGGGAAAACTCATCCATTCGGTATTTATCCGCCCTGGAACGGTGCGGAGCCAACTTGCACGGCAGATACCATCATGGCCTGACTCTCCTAGCCTTCGCCGCCATGTCCAAAAAATGGGGAGCCGTCCGTTACATGCTCCGGGCCGGCGTCAGGGGGGATATCCCCGGCGCCCCTTTTGATAAGGGCGACGCGTTATCCATGTACAGGGCCTCATTCCTGCACATCCTGGCTGAGGGCGACTGCCCGGGCAGACTGGCCCGGGAATTCATGGGAATGCTGATGAGCAAACACCCGGATACCAACCTGGACGTTCAACATCCCGATACGGGAGCTTCTCCGCTGATGGAAGCCTGTCAATCCGGGAATTTAGTCATAGCCCGGGAACTTATCAGACATGGGGCCGACGTTAACCTTCCGGACAAAAATGGGCAAACTCCGTTAATGTGCTGTTGCGGGGAACCGGCCACATTCCATGCCTCCCTGACCCAAGCGGGCGCGAATCCCTGGCAGCGTGACAAACTGGGCCGCTCCGCCATTGTTCATGAACTGGTTGACGCTCCACATCCTTACTCGGGACTCTTCGCCATGTTATCCCGCTATCCCGTTATCCCGGAGGAGCAGCAACTCATCACCTTGTTCGCCGCCATGCACGCCGGATGGGATTGTCTGGGCATCCTCGCCGCAGCGGGCCTGCGCCTGGATATGCAGGCGCGCTATCATGGAAGAACGCTGCTTCACGAACTGGCGAGATGCTCCTCCCCCTGGATCTTGATTTCCCTTGATAGCGAACAATTCCTGATGAACTTCTTTCAACCGGAGGTCATGGACGAAAGGGGAAATACCCCTTTTCTGGAAGCCTGCCGCTATGGAAACTTTTATGCCGCGGAAAGGCTTCTCAGGCTGGGAGCGGATCCGCTTGCCTGCAACCGGGCTGGCCTCAATGCCTGGGATGTGCTGGCGGAAGCGTTGGCCGGGATCAAACAACAAAAAAGAAAAAAGCTGTGCTCCTCTCGTTTTTCGGATCTTCCGCAGGAATATGGGCTGCGGGAACCGGAAGAAGTCCCCCAGGATGATGACGGCTTGTATGAACTGGCCCGGCTCCTTCACGCACACTCCATCCCGGCGCGCCACCCGGAAAAGACCATCGCCCATATCCTGGCGGCCGCGGAAAGACATACGCTGGAAAACTTCCCCTTCCGCACCCTCACCTATCTATGGTTGGAGGCGGGCTTCCCCATGGAAAAACCGGAATTGCAGCAGGACTTCAGTTCTTTAATTCTCCGGCAGCACGTTATGTATGCAACTCTTAGAAAATATTCACTTCTCAAGGACGAGGCCGGCCTCCGGGAACGCGGCGAGCGAATGGCCTCCATCCTCTCCTCCTATCGCCATGCGGGAGGCAAACTCCTGTTCCCGGAAACAATGGAAAGGAAAATGCATCTTTGGAAAGAAATAAGCATGACGGTGAAGCCCCCGCTGGAGGTAAGGACCTATCCGCAACATAATATCAAAAATAAAAAAGTAAAACACAATTAAATTCCAACAAAATCCCCTGTTTCGGGAGAACGCAGACTTGACTTTCATTGGAGAAAATTTATCATAAAAAAACTAAAACCATTAGATCAAAACAATGTGTTCAGAAAAAAATGTATGGAAAGTTGGTTCTAACTGGGGAAACAACGGAGAATCCATTCTTCATTTGTTCTTAAATTACGGTTGCGTCTTTTTTGGAGGAGCATCAGACAATGCGAAAAAAGGAGATTGGCGTAAAGTAAAAAAGGGGGATCTTCTGATCATTACAGAAGGAGAGACCTCAATAGCCATAGGAGAATGTCTGAGTTCGTTTTCCTCTTACGAAGAAAGCAAAATTCATTTTTGTTCGAATGATCGGAAATATATTAATGAGAACGATGTAGTTATCTGCAAAGCCAACCTCTTTTTGTTGCCCGAAAAGAATCGATTTCTGGCTAAATATGGAAATGATACACAAGAACATTTTTGTAGACACGCTAACGCTGCACCAGTGATCGAATCCTGGATGGAATTAAAAAATGAAAGCTCCAAAAACAGCTTTAAGCTGGATTGTAAAACAGAAGACCTTTCCAAATTATTTTCCGGAGAAGTCCGCTATCATGTCCCCATTTACCAACGCCCCTATTCATGGGGAAATGGCGAATTAAGATCCCTGATAGAAAATCTATCCGATGCCTTTAAGAAACAGGAACCCGTATTCATGGGTACGATCCAGTTTTCGGCGCCTGTTCTTTTAGATCCCGATGGCAAGAAACGTTCTTATGACATCATCGACGGACAACAACGTCTGACCACGTTTCTTATTCTCCAATGTGTTCTGGACGTTTTGACAGGAAACGATTTCAATAAAAAATTCAAAACTATCCTATATACTCATGTTAACAGAGGTTCCGCTCAAGAGGATCTGGATGAATTCTTTTCTGATTTAAAAAGTGTAAAAGATGTAGAAAGATTGGGTGAAAAAACTCACAATAAATATTCACAAAACGCAAAAGAACTCTACCGCCTTATTGAGGAATTCTTCTCAAACAAAGACGAATATGATTCCATTCCCAAAGATACATTAAATAAATTATCAAATTTCATCACGAAAAATATTCAATTCATCGTCATCGAAACACACGCGAATCTTTCAAAAACGTTAAAAATTTTTGATACAATCAACACAACAGGGCTTGATCTTGGAACTTCTGACTTGTTCAAAATCCGTTTTTACGATTACCGGACACATATCTGCGGAGATGATGATGATATTTTCAATAGAATCTCAGAAATTTATCAATCCATAGACAATCGAAAAAGGGATCATCCGGAGAAGCCTTCATTTAGTATGGATGATCTTTTATCGACTTATCAGCGTGTACTCATCGCAAAAAACGGCCTTGATAGTGAAGCATATCGTATGGGACATCAGATTTTCTTTGAACGACTCTTTGGTACGACCCTTCAGACAAATCCATATAAAGAATTTAACAAGTATAAATTTTCCCTGAACAAAAATTTGCTCACATTGGATGATCTCAGAAAACTGAATGCCTGTTATACAATTTCATGTAATTTAATTGAGGAAAATGAAACGTATAAAATACTTAATCATTTTATCTGGAAAACTCGCTATGGAAAGTTTGTTCATGATTATGCTATTATCGCTCTTTTCTTTGAACGAATAACTCCTCAACAACTACAAAATTTCACAGAAACACTATTCAAAATGCTCATACCGCCAAGTCTGTTCTGGGCAAAACAAGTTAACATGGTTATTAAAGATTTGTACGATATATTATTGCGAATCTCTTCTCCTTCCGGAGCTGATATATTTTTCGTTCTGAACGAATATACAAAAAAATACCGAGATTTATTCGAAAAGGCCTGCGATCAAGAAATCGCTGGCTACAATACATGGAAGCGTTTAGTTTGCCTCCTGTGTGAATATCTCCAGAATCCGGAAATCTCCTCTGCACAACTTTTCAATCAAGGAACAGATATCGAACATATTCAATGTTTTACAGATCAAGAAGACCCAGAAAAAATTAAAAATGAATGGAAAGAAGAGCTAAACAGGCTCGGCAATCTGGTTCTGCTGGAATCCAATCTGAATAGGTCCATCAATAACAAGCATAATAAAAAAGAGGAATGCTATAGACAAAGTGTCTACAAAACTGTACAGGCACTAGCGCATTGCGTTTCCTCCTGGAATAAAGAAGCTGCTGAAAACAGGAGAAGAGAACTCACCGACAAAATGGCAGCCTATATATTCTCCACAGGAACAGGACATTAATAATTCTTTCTGAAAAGCAATTCATTAAGAGTCACAGTGCCTCTGCCCGCTCCGATCAATAATTTGCCGGGGCGGGCATTTTTTATCCATTTCGGAAACATATCTTTTGCCTTTCAGCGTCCGGGCTCCCTTCATTTCCAATACTTCCGCGCTTTCCGGAAAAGCTGGCACGGGATTTGCCCATAGAAGAATATCGTTCAAAATAACAGAGCCCAATATGCCGGCAAGCTCAAATCCCCCAAAACAGGGGACTTTAATCTTGACGCGGAAGAATTGCAAAACTATATAACCTCCATATCAACTTTTACGTTTCCCAATGTTCATCAGATTTTACCGGCGTATTCCCCTTATTCCCGGAATCCTCTGGCTCAACATTTCCAAGGGAGGATTCTCTCTGACCACAGGAACAACCGGACGCAAAATAACCGTAAACAAACATGGAATCAGACTTCATCTGGGCTGGCCCAGAACGGAACTGGGCATCGGGCATTTCATCTCCTATGACGCCATCCAGAAATTGATCACGTCACTCAAAAACAAATAAACAACACCATCACCACCGCAACTATGGCAAACAAACAAGAAACAGACTGGATAGCCAGAATTATCAGCGCCATTATTTTTGCTATTGCAGTTTACCTCATTTTCCGGCCTATTTGTTATCTGTTCAAATCCTGGAAAATCCAAAAAGGAAATAAAACAATCATCCAAAACCTTCACCATAACCTGGGAGACTTCTGGTTAACCGAACAGGAAAAACAACAATTCCTTTTTCACACGGCCCAATGCGATCTGGCCGATAAAAAGATTAAAGAATTTTCCAGCTATTCTCTGCTTGTCCGTAAGGACGGTCAATACGACGAACGAAATCGAGACGGCAAAGAAGCCAACTACTACGCCGAACAAAAGGATAAATCTGAAAAGATAATCAAACAGCTTTCCCGCTCCCCTCTGAAAAAATGGAATCAATTCAATGATTCCCTGAAGGAGGAATACAGTTTGTGTACGGCCAATCTCCTCCTGTGGGCTTATATTCCGTTCCTCCTCGTCATCCGGCAATCAGATGATGGAGCAGGAATCTTTATTCTATCCATGATCTTTCTGGGATTGCTGCAGCTGATCGTTTACAAGCTCACCCTCTCGCTCGTCAAAAATCCGGCCTTTCCATTTACTCCAAAACCCGGACAAGTCACTCTGGATAACCTGAACGAACATACCCGCGGGGAAAAAAACAATCCTGCTCCATTTCCGGTTCAACCTCCCGCCGAGCATCTCGAATTGCGCGGAGGGTACATCTTCGGCAGTCTGGCCCTCATCATCTCTCTGCCCCTCGTCTTCATGTTCAGCCATCAATCCCCCGGCTCCCCTCAACAGATAAGTGCCCTGCAAAACAAACAAACCAATTTAGAGAAAGGAATACGGAACGACTTTCAAAAACTGGAAAAAATGCAAAAAACAATCATCCGGAAAAAAGAATATCTTCTGACTTCTCCCTCCCTGCAGCCTGCGTCAAACACGAATATTTCCGCTTTTTAACATGCCGAAAATGAAAACAGCCAAACATATCAAATGGATCTTCTGGGGCCTGTTTTTCCTGTCCCTGGGGATTGCCTTAACCACAACCAAACAACACGCCCCCAGGCGGCAGCATACTCTCTCCGGGAAATATGAGAAGCTGGTAAAAGAACGCAGCCATATCCGATATTTCATAATGATGTCGGATGCCATCAATTCCGAATTGGACAACCTGATCACAAGAGGGAAAAGATGCACCGGGCGCCATCTTGACGAATATATTCAAAAAAACTGCATCACTCCCATTTCCTGGAAAAATCCCTCTTCCCCGCAATTCCACAGCCTTGATGATTTTCTAAAAAGCGCCGACGAGCTGCTTCAATCAGACTAGTTCTCTTACATCCGAAACTCCTGCCTGCGGATTCCAGTGGAAACCACATTTTAATCACTTCCAGCATCTTTTTCGCCATTGCTTACTAAAATCATTGATGACGCCGTCTTTATTCGTCAACAACGGTATTGAAACGGCATCCATCAAGGATTGGCTGTTCCGTAATGATTGAAAAGGAAGGCTCAAAGCGATTGATCCCGTCAACGCCAAAAGAAATAATCCAAGAATTTATTATATCAACAATACCTCAAAAGCAATATGAAAAAAATAATCATCTCACTCATTGCATTTACTGCATCTCTTCTTAATTTAGGATATTCCCAATTCGCAGTTCATTCCATAATAGATTCTTCAGGAGCTTATTCATTCAACTATTACGAAAATAAAAGTTGGTCAGTATTTCCACCTAATTTACTTATTGATCCTAAAAATAATAAAAATTGCACAATAGTATCTAAATTATGGGGAATGGGCGATGAATACAAAACTATCAAAATCACTTCAGAGTCAATAAAAGTAATAATAATGATAACAAAAGCTAAAACCGATACTAGACTGACTCATAAATATCAAGCAACCATCAGGATTCCTAAAATTAATTTTACTCTTCCTGGAGTATATATTCATGCGGTTGAATATAAGAATGCAAATAAAAAATTAGGAGAATCGTATGCTATTGGAGTCACAGAAAAATATGGATCTGATGATCTTAATATGATTTTTTCTAAATATCCTATTGAAATTATTTGCCCTGCATTGAAATATGGCCTGTGACGGCAGAGCCAACTCTAACTTCAAAAACAAAAAAATTAAAATAAATATAATTCAATCAGGATTCAACCTATGCACAACAAAAGATTGGGATATAATGAACTTAATGTTCATTCCACATTAAACCATCTGGAGAGGGAATTTCCATTTGGACGTCATCCAATAATTATGCGGGGAATTTTCTGATAAAAAATATTGGCTTTCCGCATCCGGCAAAAAATTCCCCTCCGCCTTATTCATTAGAAAACGCTAACTGAAATGAAACCATACATTACCATTCTATTCATTGCGATCGCATCTCTACTGATGCTGCAAGCAACGGACGCTTCCCAGGAATCCTTCGACTGGAAAGCGGCATTAAAAGAAGTTGATCCTTCCGATTTTGACAACTATCAGCAGTATTACGTGGATTTGATAGCCAATCCATATACTTACGAGGTGACCTGCAAATCAGGTGAACGCGTCATCAAGCATTCCTGTGCGGCGTTCGGATATGACTTTGAAAATAAAAATGAAGTCATTCTTATCAAATCTATTGAAATGGGGAAATACGGGAAATTCCATTCTATTGATTCAACAACAATTCCGCTGAAGAGCATTATTTCGATAACCAGGGCGAAACGCCTTCCCGATAAAGACCGGGAGCTCGGATTAAATGACGATTACAAAAATTATGACGATCCCAATACATATTATCAGGAGGTGCTCGACTCCATCAATGAAAGCGAGCTCTACCGGATAAAAGCCCAAATTGTCAACAAGGAGGGAATTAAAGTAACGAGAGTGTTTTATGCTTTTGCCTATTGCAAATCCTATGCGAATCCGGATAAGGCAGCCATTTTCCTGGATATCAGCGATGACTCCGTCGACCAAAAAGTGGCTGACAGAATAGGGATTCACATGGTCATTCCAATTGAAGATATTATTGAAATTCAATGTCAAATCGTAGGCAATCCTTAAATGAACAGATAATTTTCCCAACCAAACCATCTGGCAGCCCCGTTCTTCAATGAAGAAAACGGAAAATAAACAGCGCCCCATCCTTCTACCCCGTATCACCAGCCTCTCGTGTTTCCCCGCAAAGAAACACGGCTTTCCATCTACTCTGATAGAAAACATCCTCAAAAAGAGGTACAAACATAAAAATACATACTGATTACAACTATGAGTGACTATTATTGCGAATACTGCGGACGCCGCTATTCCAGCGTCCGGGAACTGACCGGCAACAAATGCCCCCGCCATCCGGAAGGAACAAATAAAGGATTCCATTCCCTTTACGAAGGTTCTGAAAAATCCAGCTATGCCTGCAAGTACTGCGGCAGAACCTATAAATCCATTCACGATATGTCCCAAAATCCCTGCTCCCGGAATCCCCAGCGGGGCGGCTACCATCTCCCGGCCCTTTAACTCTTGAATCATCTCCCGTCGATGAGAGCAAACCAACCCTGCCAGCTGCCCATCCACCGGGCCGGTTCTCTTTTGAGAAGCTCTCGTATAGACTGGCACCGCCATAAAACAGCCCCTATTCAGGACATACTGAAATCTCCGGATTTTCTGGCGGCAGATAAGAAGCTCCCCCTGGCTCTGGGGATAGATGACAACGGGCATCCTGTCATCGGCGATCTGGCCGTCATGCCGCACCTGCTGGTAGCCGGAGCCATCGGAAACGGCAAGTCCATGTGCATGAACAGCATCATATCTTCCATGCTCATGAAGTTTCGCCCTGATGAACTGAAGCTCATCCTGATAGATCCGAAAATGATGAACATGCCGCTTTACTCCAGACTGCCCCATTTGATGGCGCCCGTGGTAACGGATCCCGGGAAAGTTCCGCGCGTCCTGCGCTGGTGCGTAAATGAGATGAAGCGCCGCTACTACTGCTTCGCCAAAACAGGCGTACGCAACTTTGATGCCTTCAACAAACGTCCGCCGGACGTACCTGCGAGAAAGGAGGAAGAACAGGAAAACAGAGCCATCCCTGAACGCTTCCCCTACCTCGTCATCATCATTGACGAACTCGCGAATTTGATGCAACCGGCGAGCCAGGATATGGAAACGGACATCGGCATCCTGACCCGGGGAGCGCGTGCCGCCGGCATCCACCTCATTACAGCGACACAGACGCCCAAAAAGCAGGTGGTAACGAGGACGATCAAGGCCAATATTCCGACGCGCATCGCCTTCCAGGTGGCAAGCGGTACGGATAGCCGCGTGATTCTGGACAGGCAAGGAGCGGAAAAACTGGTGGGCAAGGGAGACCTTCTGTATTTGCCGCCGGGTTCCGCCCAGGTAAAGCGAGTGCAGGGTGCTTTTATCTCTGACGTCGCAGTGAAAGCCCTGGTGGCCCACTGCGCTTCCCAGGCCAGGCAGGAATTCGATGAAGGCCTTCAGAAATCCCTGGATAACCCTTCCCCGGAAACCTCGGACACACCCGCCTGATGGCGCAGCTCTTCCCCCGCCCCGGTATTCCTTCGCAGACAATACTACAGGGCCGCGTCCGGGAAAATTCCGGCGCGGCCCCAAATTTCAGGCATGGAAAGACAGGTTAATACTCCACCACGGGGGCATCCTTCCACAGGGTGTCCATACCGTAGAATTCGCGCGTTTCCTGCCCCATGATGTGAACCATCACGTCAATGTAGTCCACTACGGACCACAATGCCACAGGCGTATCTTCCACATAGGTGGGGAGGGCTCCCGCCTTTTCCCGGACGGCTTCTTCCAGCTCCCGGATGACGGCGCGCAGATGGGGAACGGACAACCCCGTGCACACTACCATGAAATCCGTCAGGGAAGACATGCCCCGCAAGTCGTACACCCGCACATTTTCAGCCTTGGCGTCATCCGCGGCGCGGGCGCACATCCTGGCCAGTTCCATCGCATCATTGGCTACCATATTCGATTCGTTTCTATTGAATTATTTCTTTTCTCCTCCGTCCATGCCGGATTCATCAGCAGGAGTGCAGGAGGAAGGATCACGCTCCGCCTGTTCCTGCTTCTCTTCCTCCTTCCGTTCTTCAGCGCCGTCCGCGCAGGTCTCTTCAGTTTCTTTCTTCTCGGTATGACCGGAATCATCCTTCCCAGGCTGTTCCTCCACTTCGGAAGGCATGGGGGGCGGAGTCACCCTGGCGGGAGGATTTTTCATTTCCCCGTATTCCAGAATATCCATGACCTGGGAACCTTCCAGCGTTTCAAACTCCATCAGGGCTTCCGTCAGGATGTCCAGCTTGTCCCGGTTTTCCGTCAGGATGGCCATGGCGCGTTCATAAGCGCTGTCCACCAGGAAACGGACTTCCGAGTCAATCAGTTCCGCCGTGGATTCGGAATAATTGCGGGAACGCGTTCCCAGGTCGCGGGCAATATAAACTTCTCCCTGGTGTTCTCCGTACTCAATCAGCCCCAGTTTTTCGCTCATGCCGAATTCGCACACCATGCGCCGGGCCAGGTTGGTGGCGCTCTTGATGTCTCCGGTAGCGCCGCTGGTCACATCGCCAAAAACGATTTGTTCGGCGCAGCGCCCGCCCATCGCCACGACGAGCTGGTCCAGCATTTCGGACCGGAGCTGGTGCATCTTGTCGTCGGAAGGAAGCCACATGGTCATGCCGAGGGCCCCGCCGCGGGGAACAATGGTCACCCGGTGCAGCGGCTCGCTGTGCGGCGTTTTCAACAGGCAGATGGCATGCCCCGCCTCATGCACGGCGGTAATGCGGCGCCCCCGTTCGTTAATCGCCAGGCTGCGGCGTTCACGCCCCCAGCTGACCTTGTCGCGGGCTTCTTCCAATTCGGCCTCCGTAATCTCCTTCAGCCCCTTGCGGGCGGCCAGCAGGGCGGCTTCATTGACCAGGTTGGCCAGCTGGGCACCGGAAAAGCCGGACGTGCCGCGGGCAATCCGCTCAAAGCTGACTCC
>UMLW01003546.1_pt1 | contig 19805 bp, 10 predicted proteins | sample 1966601 | NCBI WGS metagenome assembly UMLW01 (sample SAMEA4836211, study PRJEB28245) | human gut metagenome | biome: gut microbiome; material: fecal sample | place: Denmark | collected 2008 | reverse complement strand
CGTCTCCGTATAGCCATCCGCCAGTGCAATTTGACTCTGGCCGTAGAAACCCGCCTCATGGAGCCAATAGAAAAGGTCCTCATATTGGGCGGTTTCTTCGGTATCGGCTGCTTTCCAGCCGGTGCCGGTGTAGGTGTCGTAGACCTGCCCACGCAGATACACCTTTTCCGGCTGCTCCATTGTGACTTCCAGCGCCGGGGTGTCGCTTTTATTCCAGGCGGGTAAGTTCTTGAGGTTTCCTTCCGGCATGGAATTGGTATCGCTGTCGTAGTGCCGCTGGTGAAGCTGGGTTTGCATCGTCTCGACCATGTCTGTATTCAGCTTGTCTTGGCAGGACAGGCCCATCAGCAGACACAGCGCTGCACACAGGACCGGCAAGATCAGCTGCGCCGGAACGCCTGCAAGGGCTTCTCCCTCTGCCGTGTGCTGCACCATCAGCAGCACCGTGCCAATAATCAGCAGCCCACCGCCGATGCCTATGGGAAACAAGCCCAGCAACAGGGCTGCATAACAGGGCAGCAGAATCGGCAAGGCCAGCAGCATCCGTCCGCTCCATGCGCTACGGCTGAGAAGCAGCGACACCGCCAGTAGCAGAACCGTTACCGCCAGAGGCAGAAATTGGGCATCCGCTGCCGCAAGGTCCAGGTAGATCTTCCCGGTCTTTTTCGTCAGCAGGGTCAGGAAATCATTTGCCAGTGTTCCAAAACCGGGTAGGACAAACTTGCTCAGTGCCAAGCTCAGAAGAAGCAACACGCCGATGCCCGCTGGAACGAGCCAGTTCCCGATTCTGGTTTGGTATACTATCAGCAACGCCGCCTGCACCAAAATCGCAGCTGCTGTCATGGCCCACCATGGGTAGGGAACAGAGGGAAATGCAGCGGTTAAAAGCAAGCAGAAGCCCACCGTCAGAACGGCACAGACCACCCAAGCGCCCCAGGGAAAGTGCAGCTTTTTCTGTGCCGTTTCGGTGACAATCCACTGGAGTCCGTTTTCATTTTTTCGCATGATGGGTTAAACCTCCAGTCGCTGCATGGCCTCGGAATAATTCTGCGGGGCAAAGGTGGTCGCACCGGGGTACTGTTCTTCGGTACAGAGGATGAAATGCACCCGTCCGTCCGTGAGCAGCTGTTCTTCCGGCGCTGTGCCGAAACAGAGGATTCGGCTGTAACCGTCAGTTTTGGGCAGGCGGCACTCAGCGCTGCCTCTGGTCTTTACCAGAGCCGGGATAGCCTGCAAAAGCTGGTTTTCCTCTGAAATGTCCTGGACCTGCAGATCGTCCCGGTCCGTCCAGCACAGGGTATAGGGTACACCGCTTTGCAGCAGTGCCATGCCTGCGGAGGACACGACCTCCGCCAGTGCGTCCATCTGCCGGGGAGTGCCGCCGGTGCGCTTATCCCAGAATACCAAAAGGGAACGGCTCTCCGGCTGGCTGGCCTCTTTCAGAATCAGCTCATCTAACTTGGAGGACAGCTTCCAGTGAATTTGCCGGATGTCATCGCCGGGGCGATACTCCCGGAGCTGGTACACCTCGCTGCGGTCCTCACCCCGTCGATTGGAAGTGCCGTCGTCGGCATAGGCCGGTCGGGCGGTCATGTCCGCCTCCATTGGATACAGGTCCGGGAGGATGGTCAGACGGGCATCCGCTTTCACGAGGGCCTTCATGGGAAGCAGGCCCAGATAGTCCAGCAGGGTAAACCGGCTGATTTGCACATACACTCTGCCGCAGAAGCTGCTTTGCAGCAGGATGGTTTGGCTGCTTTCGCCCTTGGCTCCGATGCTGCCGGTCAGCGTCACTGTCTGATCTTCCTCAGTGAGATCATTGCGGATAGAGACCTGACAGCCATAGCGCATTACGGGCAGAAACGCTCCGTTGCGGATACGCACCCGACAGCTGACTGCCGTGCGTTTTGCCGCTGTGGCCGGGGTCAGAATGTCTGCCTGCAGGTGCCTGCGGACATAGAAATTGACCGCCCAGGAGGTCTGGGGCAGCAGGAGCAGCAAGCAAAGCCCTGCCAGTGCCCAAAAGGAGCCGCTTGTAAGAAGCAGCGCCGTCAACGCCAGCAGCAGGAGAGAATAACACAGGGCACTGCCTAAAATCGTTTTTCTCATTTGCTGGAAAATTCCCGGACATCCGGCTTCTGGACGGAGGTAAGTACATTTTGCAGGATCAGTGCCGCTGTATAGTCCTGGAGCCGCGCCTTGGAGTTGAGGATCAGACGGTGGACGCACACGTCCGGGAACACGGCACACACATCGTCGGGGATCACATAGTCCCGGCCCTCTAAGTAGGCGTTGGCCTTGGCCGCACGGGTCACAGCCAGAGCGCCACGGGGACTGACACCCAGGGTCACATAGGCGTTGGAGCGGGTCAGATCCACCAGCTCCGCGATATAGTCATAAATTCGGTCCGCTACATGGACCTGGCTGACCTCCCCAATGAGCTTTTCCAGCTCGGCGGGAGAGGTCACCGTTTGGCAGGCGGAGAGGGGGTCCACATGGTGGCGGTCCTTCAGCAGCGCCGCCGTGCTGGCCCGATTGGGATAGCCCATGCTCAGCTGGAGCATGAAGCGGTCCAGCTGGGATGCGGGCAGCATCTGCGTACCCGCAGAGCCCACCGGGTTTTCCGTCGCCAGCACGATAAAGGGCTTTGGCAGGGGCCGGGTCACGCCGTCCACGGTGACCTGCAATTCCTCCATAGCCTCCAGCAGAGCGGATTGGGTCTTGCTGGAGGTACGGTTGATCTCGTCCGCCAGCAGCAGATTGGTCATAATAGCTCCGGACTGATATTTCAGCTTGCCGTCTGCCTTGTCGAATACGGAGAAGCCGATAATATCCGAGGGCAGGGTATCGGAGGTGAACTGGACACGCTTGGAGTCCAGACCCAGGGTCTTGGAAAACGCCTTGGCCAGGGTCGTCTTGCCCACGCCGGGGACATCCTCCAGCAGCACATGGCCCTGGGCCAGGATGGCCAGCAGCACCTTGCGGACGATGTCCTCCTTGCCCAAAACGACCTTGTTGACCTCTGCCTGAATTTGATCTGTCAGCTTGTTCATGCTTTTTTCCTCTTTCTGCCGATGATGTAGATCGCACCGGCGGCGATTACGACTACCGCACCGATCACGGCGCAGATGATGATTCCATTTGTGCCGAATGCCTCACGGGGCGCTTGAGTGCCGTCAAAATGCAGCACCCACGGCTGCCCGGACCGCACACGCTGCACAGCCACTAAGGCCAGGACGGATTGGGCCGTTGCCAGGCCGTCGCCGGCCCCCTCCAGCACATGGCGGTAGGTGCCGTCCGCTTCCCGGAACTGGGAAAGCTCCGTCAGCAGGGTGTGCTCGCCCTTAACAAAACGGCTATCCGTCTCCGGGTCAATGCCCAGCGCACACAGGGCCAGGATGACCTGGGCGGTGCTTTCCGCATTTTCATCGCCGTAGGCGATATACCCGCAGGTGTCCGTCAGCTGGCCGGAAAGATAGGAAAGTGCTGCGTCGACCTCGGTCTCCATCTGGTCCCGATAGGGAGCTAGGGCCTGCACCGCCATAGCGGTGATGTCCACATCCGATTTTCCGGGGATCAGGCCGAAGCCGCCGTCCGGCTCCTGAGCAACGGAAATGGCATTTACCATGTCCTCCCGGGAATACAGGGCGTCTGCCGGGACCTCTGTGTCCCCGGCATCCAAGGTCAGCAGCGCCCATATCCAGCCATTTAAGCCCTGAGCGCCCGGATCACGGGCATAGTTGTAAGTACCCTCTGCGATCAGGTCAATGGCCGAGCCGTCGGGCTTCGTGCCGAAGTTGGTGGGGTTGCCCCCCAGTGCCAGCACCGTTAAAGAAATCCGGTGGTATTCCGTGGCCTTGTTGCGGTCCAGGCATCCGTTTTTGGCGTATGCGTCCTCCACATGGGCCTTCAGTTCCGCCAAATAGTCGGAATAGCTCTCCCTTGTGCCGGACAGTGCCATAGCTATGGCCAGCCAATCGCAGACGGAATCGCCTGCAGGAAACAGTTCCCGGTCTTTCAGCAATTCACCCTTCTTGCCGCCCAGAGCGGACATTCCCTCCGCACTCTGTGCGATCTGTTTTTCCAAAGAAGGCTGCGCTTCCGCAAAGACCGCCGTTGGGAGCAGAAGCAGCACACAAAGAAGTGCCGCTAATATTCGTGTTGCTCTTTTCATGCAGTATCCTCCATCGTTCGTTTCAACGCCCTTCTACAAAGGAAAACTTTACCGTTCCCGTGTCCCGTTAGAGCGTTTCCCATCCTCCGCCGCGTCAGCCGGTCCTATTCGGAAGTTGGCTCTGTGGGCGTAGGGTCACTGGGGTCCGAGGGACTTGGTTCGGTGGGGTCCGTAACGACCGGGTCGCTGAGTTCCGTGGGCGTCGGTTCCGTGGGGTGGAGACCGGCTCCGTAGGGGCAGGCTCTATTGGCTCCGTTCCGCCGCCGGTGGCCGGGAGAATATCTGTTTTCTCCTCATGGCACTTGGAGCAGCGATAGTGGATGTAACCATCCTCTGTTTCGGTGGGTTCCAAACGGTCCGTCTCCACGAAGTCGTGGCCCAGGGCTTGGTAGCCGCCGTTGATCCACAGGCCGCAGTAGCTGCTCAGTGAACCGTAGCCGCCTCCGGTGGAATCGTAGCCGCCGATGTCCTTGCCGTAGGACAGGGTGAAGCGCACATAAATGGTAATGCCGTTGCGGACCTTGTAGCCACTCATGCCGGTACCCTCATACAGGGTGCCGTTGATGGAGTACATCCAGCCCGAGCCTTGGGTATAGTCAAACTCCCCGATGCTGTCCCGGTCATAGTTGTCATTGGTGGTAATGCCGTCCCGCAGGATCAGCTCCCAAAGATGCTCCGGGACATTGGCTCGGTAGGCAATGTCGCCCCGGCTAATCCGGCGCAGATAGAAGTTCATGGCAGCAGACCCCTGGTAATCCGGCTCATAACCGCGCTCCTGCAGGAAGCGCAGCAGCACGGATGCCGCCGTTTCGCCCTCCACGATGTCCAGCGTACCGGTATCCAGAATGCCCAGGCCGATGGTGGTCGCATCCAGCACCACATCCACCGAGCCTGCCGGGTCGCCCTCACTGATCTGGTGATAGGTGACGGTGTAGACCTTCATGGTGGAGTTTCCGTTACCATCCCAGGCCAGCACCCGGACGATGTGGGTTTCTTCATCGCCCAACTGAGGGGGATCGAAATACAACTCGTAGGTGGGTTGAGAATCGCCGTAGCTCTTTTCCACGGTTTTGCCGTCCAGCGTGACCCGAATTTGATTGGAATAGATCACACCGGCTCCCAGCTCTGCGTTGGCACGGGCAATCACCGTCAAGGGGAAGGTTTGGGAGCTCATGTCCAGGCTGGCCCCGTCCAGATTGGTAACGATGGAGGGTGGATAGTCCCCCACCGTCGGGTGGGTATCGTCCGCAAGATTCGCGTAATAGCCCACCCGGTACTGAACAAGTCCCAGAAAGGTCTCCCCATCATAAAGAGACAGCACAAAGAGGTTATCTGCGTTGAAATCCAGCTGTGCCTCGTAGTCCTGGTTATTCTGAGAAGTAAGCAGCAATCCGTTTCCGGAATTGGTCTCATTTTTCAGCCGGACACGGATATGCAGATCGCCCTTACCCAGGGGATAGGCCACAAAGGTCAGCTTGCTGTCGGGCAGCTCTGCCTTGGTAAGCTGCTGGGTTTTCAGTGTCGTATAAATGCGGGGGGTATCATCCTCCTCACCGCCGCTGCCGTGGTCACCTCCACTGCCGCCGTGGTCCCCGTCGTCTCCGCCGGTGCCATCACCATGGTCACCGGAATCCTCGGAGCCGCCTTTGTTATCGTCTGACTTGGAGCCGCCCTGGTCGCCCTTGCCGGGGTTATCCGTGGGGTCTGTGGGGCCCGATGGATCCGGCTTGGTGTCATCGGGTTTCTGCGGCTCATCCGGGTTCTGTGGCTCATCGGGCTTCTGCGGCTCATCGGGCTTCTGCGGTTCATCAGGCTTCTGCGGCTCTGATGGATCCTGGGCAGTATCCGTATTCTCTGTATTATCCTTGCCGGAGCTTTGTCCGCCAGTGCTGCCGGAGCCTTGCAGCGACTCTGCCTGGAGCCGATCCGGCTGAGTGCTGATGGGATTCTCCGGCCTTGTCCGACCGGAGGAAAGAAGTGAGAGGCTGATCCCTGCCACCAGCACAATGACCAGCAAAATACTCACGGCGCTATATAGGCCGCTATGTTTTTTCATACGGGTATCCTCCAAATGCTTATTTTGGATTCTTACCATCGTCTCCTAAAACAGGAGGCAATGGTAAAGCCCCAAAATATGGCGAATTGCCTCCCCTCCCAAAAGGGAGGGGAAGCTATGGATTCGCCTTGGTTTACTTGGAATTTTTGACGACCGCAACGGCGTCGGTGGAGTTGACGGCCTTGTCAAGGTTCACATCCGCGCGCAGGAACTTCCGCACAGAGACTTTCTCGAAGTCGGTGTACTTGCCGCTGTAGATGTCATAGGTGAGTTGCGCATCGTTGATGTCCACAACGCCTGTCTCGTTGACATCATAGCTCTGCTTCACTTCCTCGGCTGTGGCGCTGGCCTGGATGATATTGGCCTCAGCCGTAGCCACAGTGAATGCCTCGCCCTTGTCCACGATCACCAGCCAGCTGTAAACATTCTCACCGTAAGCGGTGGTCTTATACATGACATTCTCGCCGTAGGCAAAAGCCTTGCCCTCTTCGGGGGTGCCGGTCACGGTTACCAGGAACACGGTCTTGTTATCCATCTGCACATACTCGGAAACAGCTACCTTCATGGTCAGAGTGGATTTCTTCTCGATGGTGATGACCAGATCGCCGGTGACATTGGAGATGGTGTAGGTGTTGTTAGCACCCTCGGTGACAGTCACATCATTGCCGCCCATAGTGGCAGTGATGGTGTACTCAAAGTTCTCCTGCTTGGCCACGGTGAAGGTGTATTTAGCCTTTTCCTGAACGGTGCTCTCGCCGGTAGCATCACCTGCGCCGGTGCCTGCAAAGGTGACCTTGTAGGTGTCCGGCAGCTTGACCTGCTTATTGCTGTTGATGACGATGTCGCCGGTCACATCCGCACCGGGGATGGTGTAGGTGGTGCCGTCGTCATTGGTCGCAAAGCCGGCGTATGTCTTGCCGCCGATGGTCACAGCCATCTTGTAGGCATAGCCATCCACAGGGGTCAGCTTGAAGGTGTAGTCAGTCTGGTAAGTAGCAGTCGCAGCACCGGTGGTATCGTCGCCCTGGACGACAGTGAAGGTCTTGGGAGTCTTGGCACTGGAGACAACCACATTGCCGTTGACATTGGGCACGGTGTAGATGCCATCCTCGTCCGGGCTAACTGTCGTTGCCTCACCGCCGCCGACGGTGACGGTCACGGTGTAGTCATAGTTGGGGTCCTTGGGAACGAAGGTCAGATTGCCGCCCGCTTCGATCACAGAGCCTGTTGCATCGGTACGAGTGAAGTCGTCCGGCAGAGTCACGGTGTAGCCGTTGACGGTGATGGTGGTCGTACCGTTCAGCACGATGGCGGCGGGGGCATCAAGTTCGATGGCATTGGTATTGGTATCCACATACGCCGCCGTGACCTTGACCGCAGACTGGCCCTGGCCGGCTGCCACAAAGCTCAGAGTCAGTGCATCGCCCAGCTCGGCGGCTTTGCCGTAACGCACGATTCGCACGGTGCCGTTGCCGGGGATCACGCGATAACCCTCGATGCTGGTGGCTTCCATTTTCAGCGTTAGAATGGCGGGGTCAAAAGAGAAGGTCATGTCGTAGGCGCTGTAGGCGGTCTTTCCGTCGTTGTTGCCGATGGCCACAGGGATCTCCACGATTTGGCCGGAGGCTACCTGCTTGTCCGCACCCAAGGACACGGTGTAGCCCTTGGCAGCAGCAGTCTCGACGGGAATGGTCAGCTCGCCGTCGACTACTTTGTGAGCGATGTCGGTAGGCTCTGCTCCGAAGGTCTTAAGTGTCTGCACCTTCAGACTAAAGCTCATAGCGTTTGCATTGGCTTCCTTCGCAGTGAACTTGAATTGGCAAATTTCTCCAGTTTTCAGATTGAACGCTTTGCTCAGTGCCAAAAAAGCGACCTTAGTAACTGCCGTACCATCGCCATTGATGGTTTCTTTACCCTTGTCAGTTGACATAAAGTTATCAACATCTTCGTAGGTTTCGGACACGGCCCCCTCGTATGTGTAGGCATCACTGTTGTAGGTGATTTCAAACGCCGCACCGCCAATGGCCACTTTTTGGTCAATACTCAGCGTCAGCGTCACAGTCTCACCGGGGGCGACAGAGGTCTTATCTGCACTCATAGTGATGGTCGGTTCGTCTGCTGCAAAGACGGCAGGTACCAGGCTCAGCACCATCGCCAATGTCAGCAGAATAGAAACGATTTTTTTCATGTGTTCTCGATTCCTCCTATCAAGATTTTTTCTCAGCAGGGAATTCCGTAATATTTCCCAGGTAGAACTGGCAGATCATCAAGGCATCCGAAACATCTACTGCACCGTCTCCGTTCACATCGGCAGCTGCATTCTGCGCATCCGTCGGTGCTACATTGCCCAGATAGAACTGGCAGACCAGCAGCGCATCCGAAACATCAATGGTATTGTCTCCATTCACATTCCCATACATCACATCCGGTTCTGTCTTGGCATACTCAAAGGTGAACAGTGCGATGGGCGCGGAGTTCTTGTCAGCGGGGGCACTCAGCGTGATCGCCTTGCCGCTGCCGTCCGCGTTGCGGACATACCCCGTCACGGGCATGATCACGGTCTGCGTGCCGTCCGCATTGCGGGTATAGCTGTTCTCCAGCGTGATGGGCTTGAGGGTATAGCCGCTTGCCTGCGCCGCCGCACGGTTCACGGCAGTCGCCGCGAACTCCACCTCATAGGCGTAGACCGTGGTGCCGTCGTGACGGATGTCCACGTCCTTGTTGTAGGTCACGGTCACCGTTTCCGCGCCCTCGGGCACGGTCACATGGTACTTGGGCACTTCCTTATAGGTCGTCTGGCCGTCCGCGCTGGTCAGCGTGGTGATGCCCTCGTAGCTGGTATTCTTTGCTGCCAGCTTTTCACCATTCACGGCAGCGTCCTGGAAGGGGCGCTCCAGCTCGGCGTCCGCCGCCACGTTCAGGGTGGCTGTGGCCGGTGCGATCTTGGCATAGTTCGTGCCGCCGCTGTCGTCCTTGGGGATCGTCCGGTTGGGGTCCATGCCCACGAGGTAGTAGGTGCCCTCCTCTGTGGGGGCGGTGAAGGAGAAGGTGCTCTTTCCGTCAGCCGCTTTCTTGTACTGATCGACTTCCTCCCACTTGTCGTTATACAGGAACACATCCAGGTTTGAGAAGGGGTAGAAGTCGCTGCCCTCAAAGGTCGTGCCGTAAGCCTGAGAGGAGATCGTCATCTCCATGCCGGGGCGGGCATTGTACTCGTCCTTGTCAAAGCGGGTAAACGCGCCGCCGCTGCTGTAAAAGCTCCAGTTCGAGAACATGGCCACATCCCAGGTATCCCCGTCCGACAGCACGATGTAGTCGGAGGTGGAGCCCCAGCCGGGGCTCATGTAGGGGAAACAGTGGTTGCGGTAGTACATCAAGTTCTCGTCATGGCCCCAAAAATTTTCCATATAAAGGCTGGTGGGCGAGCCGCTGATAGTCAGAGCGGCAAAGCTGTCTGCCGTATAGGCCGGTGTTTCATCCATGTAACAAACATCTTCACCCAGCTTAAAGCTCGCCAGCGCGTCACGAGGATAGGCACCCTTGCAGCATTGCTCCTCCGGCAGGCCGATGAAGTAGCGCTCCAGCAGATAGAGATACAGGTGCAGGCCGGTGGGCCGCTCCACGATGTTCTTGTCGATATATTTGCCTTCTCCGTTTTCCGTGTGATAGCGGTAGTATTCGTCCAAGTTGTACCGGCCCAAGTCAAAGTAGGGGACGGTGATGGCCTTGTGGCACAGCACCGTGCCATCGCGGCCTCGGATGGGCACACCGTCGTTGGAGATGGTCACATACACCGTGACTTCCTTGGCGGGGGTCTCATCGTAGTTATACTGTGCGTCCAATCCGTGGGGAGCTTCCTTGACCGTGATGGTAAAGGTCGCTGTAAGCTCTTTGCCGTCCGAGCAGGTCGCCTTGACCTTTGGCTCATAGGTGCCGGGGTCTTTCTCTGATACATAGAGTGAGCCGTCCTTGACCTTGGTTTGGACGCTGAACTGCGCTGCGTTGGTCAGCGTGTAGGTCAGCGTATGGCCGTCCGTATCTTCAAAGACATCTGTCAGCTTGATCTCCAGCAGGCTGCCGGCCACAACCTCGCCGGTGGTGACGGCATCCGCCTTCACGGAAACGCAGGAATCCGCAGCCAGCGCCGGTATGACGCCGAATACGCCTGCCGACAGAGCCAAAGTCAGTGCCAGCAGCAGAGATAGTATGCGTTTTCTCATATTTGTTTACCTCATTTATGCGTAGGTTACATCCAGCGCGCATAGAGCGTCATGTTGCTGCGCACCGGGTCTTTCTGTGTATCCCAGGGCTTGGTGAGCGCCTGATCTGCATACCAGCCGCCGAACACTGCGCCGGGCTTCGTGGGCGTCATGACTTCGCCAATGACGCTGCCCCGCTTCACGGAAACGGCCTCCAGCTCTGTGCCGCCGCTGGTCTCAAAGCGGACCTTCTTCTTGCCCAGAAGAGCCAGCAGAATCAGCAGCAGGGCCAGCAGGCCCACGCCACCGATGATCCACCAGGTGACGCTTCCTGCGGCGGCACCCTCGGCCCAGTTGGCGTAGAGGGTCATGTTGCCCTTAACGGTGTCCTTGTGGAAGTCCCACTTTTGGGTGCGGTCCAGGTCTCTGTACCACCCCTCCAGGTGGTAGCCCTCCCGGATGGGGTCCTCGGGCTTTTTCACCTTTTCACCGTACTGGACGGTCTGGGAGGGGACCTCCGTGCCGCCGTTGCTTTCAAAGGTAACGGTGCAGTCCGTGGTGACGATGACGGACACGCTATTATCCTTCACGGTGTATCCGGCCATGCCGTCCTGGGTGGAAACCAGGGTGTTGGTGGGGATAAGCTGCGACACACCCTTCGTGCCGATGACCTTCATCTGAAAGCTGCCGACTACCACCTCCGGCTCCCAAGCCTCGCCGCCCTTAAAGGACACGAAGTTCAGATAGAAGGCCCGCCCGCCGGTGCGGCGGCCTAAATCGCTCCAGCGGATGCCGGGGGCGGTCATTACGCTGCCGTCCACCAGCTGGAGGAAGGTGTCGTCGTACTCGATTTCCGTCTGCATACCGTACATATCGGCGCTTTCCTGGGCGTCGGTGCGCTTGAGCACCAGGGTCACGGTGATGGTCTCGCCAGTGGTGGCCCGCACCTCAGATGCACCGCCTACGGACAGGTCAAAATTGTAGCTGCGGCTCTCGTCTGTTTTGCTGCCTGTCTGCGAGGCAAAAGCTGCGGTGGGCAGCAGACACAGCAGCAGACACAGGGCTGCCAATAGTGTAAAAATGCGTTTTCTCATGCTGATCTCCTTCTCTCTCCGCCCGGCTGGGTCGGTTTATTGCCCGGCTTGACCGGTGCGAAGCCCCCAAAGGGGGATAGCCTCCCCTCCCGCTGGGGAGGGGAGGCTGGCAGGGCCTTAGTTAAACTGCTTCACGATAGCCACGGCGTCGGTGTGATCCACCGCCTTAGTGGCGTTTACATCGGCCCGCAGGAACTTCTCCACGGAAACCTGGGTGAAGTCACTGTATGTGCCGTTATACATATCGTAGACCAGCTGCGCATCGTTGACATCCACCTTCCCGGTCATGTTCACATCGAAGCCCAGGGTGATGGTGACCACATTGTCTGCGGCAGAGATGGCGACCTTGGAGGCGGCCTCCTCCTGGGTCAGGGTCTGACCCTTGTTCACGATCACCAGCCATGCGTACTGATCCGTGCCGTAGGCATTGACCTTATACATGGTGTTGCCGTCATAGGTGAAGGCTTTGCCTCCCTCGGGGGTGCCCTTGACCGTTATGAGCATCATGGTCTTGTCATTCAGCTCCAGGTAGCGGGATACGCTTACCTCCTCCGCATTTTGGGAAACCTTTTCCACATTCACCACCAGACGCCAGCTGTAGGCATATTGGCTCAGCTTAGTGTAAGGAATGGGGTCCACCACATACTTACCGTTGCCCAGGGACCGGACTTTGGCGGGCATATTCGCCGCTGTGGAGGTGCTGCTGAGGGGCTGATAGTAAGCGGTTACTTTGTAGGTGCAGTTCTCCCTCTCATTCAGCCGGAGGTAATAGGGCATATCCCTGGGAACGGAGGTTCCGTTTCCGGGTGCCTGGTCCTCAGCACCGTTGCCCGTCACCAGAACGGCATAGCCGGGGTACTCGTCGTTGGTTCTGGTACTGATGATGAAGTACACAGTGCCGTCGATCTTGCTGCCAGGGATGGTGTAGGTGATGGTGCCGTCCGCATTGGCCACAGGGGTCAGGCTGACCTGATCGGAGCGCGTGCCGTCGGGATAGCGGATCTCATAGTGGATCCAATAAGAGAGTCCCGCTCTGGGAGTAACGGTCACGGAATAATCCTGCAGGTAGGTCGCCTTGTCCGGACCCTTGGTCACATCCTTTTCCAGCAGAGGATCCTTGTCACCAAAGACGTATTCCACATCGTACTGCTTGGGGGTCTTGCTGGTGCAGGTGACCTCCACATTGCCGGAGATATTCTCGATGGTGTAGGTGTCATTTGCGCCGAAGGTCAAGCCCTCGGTGATGTTGTCGCCCATCTTCACGGTGAAGGTGTAGGTATAGTGGCTGTCCACGGGCTTGAAGGTGAAGCTGCCGCCGCCGGGGACCAGGCGGGTCTCGTCAGAGGTGAACGCATCCGGCAGGGTCACGGTGAAGTTATTGGCGTTGACCACGGTGTCGGCGTCGGAAATGGCGGCGTCCGGGGCGTCGAAGTTGATGGAGTTGGCATCCAGATCAAATTTGGCGTTGGTCAGCGTCACGGTGCTGGAGGCGGCCTTGTTGGCGGTGAAGTCCAGGGCCAGTGCCTTGCCCAAAGCCTGAGTAGCGCCGTAGCGGCGGACCCGAACGGTACCGTTGTTGTCCTCCACCGTCAGGTTGTCGGCGTCACCGGTCTTGGTGTTCAAGGTCAGTGCCGTCGGGTCGTAGGTAAAGGTCATATCGTAGGCGTTGAAGCCGGTGATGTTTTTCTCGGAGGAGGCGACCGTCACCGGAATACGCACCTGCTGACCCTCAGAGATCTGCTGGTCAGCACCCATAGAAACAGAGTAGCCGGTGGCTGTGGGGATAGGGCCAGTACCATCGGGTGCAATAGTCACTTGAATAGGATTATCTGCGCCGTGATCAAAAGCCCCATCTTCGACATAGCAGTAATCCTCATCCACCATGATGGATGAACTATACAAATTAGAACTACCGCTATTATAAAACGCTGCTGTCGAGGCATTGCTAATGCTGTCCAATGCCATAAATGTAATCGAGCAGATTTTTCCTGCACTAATAGTATCTTCGTTGCTGTTCCGGTTCTGTTTCACTCTTACAAAACTCTCGTTATTCTGAGTGATTACACTACCAAGGCCGGATTTGGTAAACCAAACGCTACCTTCTGTATCCGCACTTACGAATTGGAAGAGGGTAGCATCGAACCTAAGAACAAGGTCAAGCCTTGTCATATATTCCAAGTCATGGTCAATCGAATATGTAATCGTAAGCATCTCGCCGGGCTTAATATTCGTTTTGTCAGCAGTGGTGATGACCATAGGGCTTTCGCCCTCCGCCGCAAAAGCGGCGGAGGGGAGAAACCCTACTGCAAGAACCACTGCCATAAATAATGCCAGTATTCTCTTCATAGATTGTCCTTCTTAATCGTCATCACTATCCGCAGGGAACACGGAAATCGTACCAGCAACATACTGTTTCAGAATATCAAGGTCGTTTTGATCAACGCCGTTGATATTATCCACGTCAGCCTGCTTCAGTTGCTCACTCGTCAAGGTGACTTCGCCAGCTAAATACTTTTCAAGCAACTTAACATCGTTTTCATCGACATAGCCGAACGGGTCCAAATCAATATTGCCAACTTTCGGTGTGGTCAATCCCTTCAAATCCGTCTGCCAGCTCAAGACCGGACTATAGCGGCTAGAAACAAATGCAGCTGTCGTCAGACCGGTATTCATTGTTTTTGCGAAGTTGCTCTTTGCCATTGTACTCTTGCTCACAGCAGTGGCCGTCTGAGCAGTGCTCTTGGCACTGCCGATGCCCTGGGCACAGGTGAAGTCCAGATAATACAGGTTGGACATCGCTGCGGAGGCGTTGTTGGTCATGCCGACCACTGCGCCCACATTGCTGCCGGTGCTCTCCACATAGGCCCGGTTGTAGCAGTTCTTGACAGAAGCGGACGCGCCAGAGGCAAAGGCCACGATACCCGCCACATAGTTGCCGGCACCGGTGATGCTGCCGGTGTTGTAGCAAGCGGTGACGCCCTTGGTGGTCTGACCCACGATGCCGGCCACATAGCCGTTGCCGGTGATCGCACCGCCGTTGTAGCAGCCGGTAATGGTGCCGGTAGCGTAGCTGGTGATACCGCCCACATACTGGTAGCCACGGATAGTGCCTTCATTGCCGCAGTTGGTGGCATTGGAGTTCACCAGACGGCCTGCAACGCCGCCCACGCTGCTCCAGTTGCCATTCACACGGGTAACGGTGATGTCAACATCGGAGACAACGCCGGAGATGTTGGTATAGTTGGCGTAGGCCACCACGCCGCCGGAATAGGCGTTGGCAACGCTGCCCGTGGAGGTCAGGAACATCTTGCCGGTCACCTTCAGGTTCTGAATGGTGGCGTAGCTGCTGCTGGTGCCGTTCACATAGCCGAACAGTCCCTTATACGGGGCCGAGGTAGTGGTGGCACTATAGTAGATGCCCATGTTCTTCACGGTATGATTATTACCGTTAAAGCTGCCCTTAAAGGCTGTGCTGGCGGTAGTGCCGCCGATGGGTGTCCAGTTGTAGCCGGCCAGGTCAATATCACCTGTCAGCGCACCGTTGATGGCATAGCTCCCGCCGTTGACTTGCGCCGCAAACCAAGCCAGCTCTGCGCCGGTACCGATCTGATACACGCCATCGGTCAGAGTGGGCTGCGTCTTGGTGGTGCCGTCCCATGCGCCGGCAGCAGATGCCGTCAGCGGAATGGTCTTGGTCAGCACACCGCCGGACACATTGGCCTTGTCTGCACTGCCCAGGTAGAAGCTACCGTAGACATAGTCGCAGCCGGCGCAGAGCACCGCATAGGTGTAAGTGCCGTAGGGCAGGTTCTCATACTCGCCGTTGCTGTTGGCGGTATGGACATTGCCTGCGGCATCCGTCAGCGTCACAGTGGGCGTAGCGGTGGTTGGATTGGTAATATTCAGCTTCAGCTTGAAGTTATAGCGCGGAGTGACCTCCACATTCACATTGGGGAAACGGTTCAAGCAGAAGTTCACCGTGACCGCATTGAAGTTCGTGCCCACGCCGGTATCCGACATGTTATACAGGGTGGCAAACGGGTTCGCCGCCGAGTACATGGAGCCGTAGGTATAACCGTTGGTGAGCTGAACATTGGCGGTGCTGCCGGAGCCAAAGTCCACATTCGTCGGGATTGTCAGCTCCAGCTTGGCCTGATCCATCTGCTGATACTGGGCGACATTGGTCTTATAGGCCGTATCGCCGATGGAATAGAACAGGTTGTAGGTAGTGGGGTTGAAGATACCACTGTACTTGTAGATGCCACGGTAGCTGCCCTCAAAGGTGAGAGACACCTTATCGCCGGGCATGATCTCCGTCTCCTGGGGATTGGAGGCGTTGGTGACCGTGGCGGTAACCTCGGCCACGCGAGCCAGACTGTAGGACACCTTGTTGTTAGCTGTCATCTTGATGACAACAGTACCACCGGCCAGCCCCGCATTGCGGAAGCCCAGGAGACTTGCATGGTACTTGCCGTTGGAATCCGCCGTCAAGGGGAACCAGTCGGAGAGGCCGCTCTTCATGGTGGTCTTGTTGGTGGTGACAATGGCGTACTGAACATCGGACACACCATAGTCTTCGCTATTGCTTGCCACCGTGAAGTCCAGGGTGGGGGCGGTGTCGTTGCTCAGATAGAACCAGTTGTCGTAGTTATAATCCCACGCCGTCGGGCGAGAAGAACTCAAGCCGTTGGAATTATAGGCGATATTGGCCGTTGCGGTACCGTTTTCCTCGCTGCTGAGCACAAAAACACTGGTACGCTCCGGATTCGTGGCCGGATAGAAGCCGCCGTGGGTGCCATGTGTGTCATTTGCCGCATATACATCCAGCGCCTTGTAATTCACGGCAAGGATGGTCGTTCCATTCGGTTCCACATCGAGCCAGTTGTTCTCGGCGTTGCCGCCGTTGGATTTCCGCAGGGTGGGCGAACCAGCCAGCAGATGAACCTCAAATTCAGGCTCAATCATGATATTTGCCGCGTCAGAGTTGATGATCTGCCACAGGCGGTAAGAACGGATACGCTCTGTCCCGCTCGTGTACTTGTAGCCGCTGGGGGACAAGAAGGTCTGAATCTCCGCTTCGTCACGGGTCTTGGCTATCGTGCCAAGATTAGAGAAACTGTGGGAATGCTGATCCGTGGAGTCTCCAGCATTGAAGGTGAATTCCTTCGCAAAACTGGTGGTGCTGCTCTGGAGCCATCCGGCCTTGGTCACATAAGTGGTGCCGCTGCGGATGTCCTTCAAGCGCCAGGTGTAGTTGGAATTGCTCTTGCTGATTTTGTAGGTCAGCGTTCTGGTAGCGTCAGCGGATGCGTTTGCATCGCCACTGGTGCTGCCCGTCTTCGGCTCAATGATCTGTGTGTTGAAATTATTATACTGGAAAAACAGGTTGAAGTCCGCATAGGCAGGAACCGTCACCGTCAGGTTGATGGCCTGGGAAAGCGCCAGGTTCTTTGTAACAACCGTGTATCCGGCGGCAGTCGTGTTGTTGATCGCCTGAGTGAAGATGTAGTCCTCGGCACAGGTGCCGATGGGTTCCACATAGGCATTCCAAAGGGCTGCGTTTCCGGCAGAGTACAGCATGAAGGGGTAGTAAGTATAATTGCCGGAAGTATAGGGCGTACCATGCTGCACATCGCCGCCCATGCTGGGCATTGAGATACGGGCAGTGTAGTCGCTTGCGGTGAAGTAGGTGTTATCGGTTTTGCGGCTCGTGGTGTAAATGGAATGCAGCCGCAGGTAGATGCTCGTACCGCCGCCGGTGCCTCCGTCCACATTGGTCTCTGTGGGCAGGGTCAGGCTGTGGCCGCCGAGGTAGACATTGTACTCTCCGGTAGAGGGATTGCGGCCATACGCACGGAAAGAGTACTTGCCGGGAGCCAGGGAAGCATAGAACTCATTGTAGTTGCCGTTCTTGTTGCCCGTTGTGGAGTTCAGTGTGTTGGTAAAAGTGCTGTCCAAAAATTGGACGCTCTCGTACAGGCTGGGATCGACGCCATCCTCCCGATAAATGCAGGTGTTGCCAACTTTACCGATGTAATCGGCGCCCTTCTCATCGAAGCCCTTAGTCTTGTAAAGCTTGATGAGCGGATAAGCATTGCCGTTGGAGGAGTAATTCATATCCTGACCAACATAGAAGGTGTAATTCTGCGGAGTTCCTGCTCTTACATCCAGAGTCAGCGTCCAAGTGTCCGTAGAATCGCCGTAAGTATTGGTCGCATGGAATTCATAGACATATGTACCGGCGGCATTCTCCGTGATCTGGATGGTGGTGCTGCCGAACAGAGCCGGAGTGAAATAGTAGGGGCCGGTCCTGGTATCTCCAACATATCTATAATAATAGTAGTTGGTGTAGTTCAGCGCTGTGCCGTCCGGATTCTCGAAGATATTACCGGCCTGCAAGTCGGTGAGATTGTAAGCATAGCCAGCCGTTACCGTATCGCTTGCAGTAGAGGACACACCTTCCTTCAATCTCGGGATCTGCTGGTTGGCATCTGTTACAGTCAGGGTGATGGTGTGGGTAGCCGTTCCAGTATTATCGGAAGCGGTCAGCACCACCGTGTAAGTCCCCGCAGCAGTGGGGGTGTAACCCAGAATCGTGCCGTTCAGCGCCTGAGCAACGCCGTTGATAGTCGCCGTGTAGGTCAGCGTATCACCGTCAGCATCGGTAAACACATCAGCCAAATCCAGCGTCCACGCATTACCAAGTGTTACATTGGCTGTGGTGATTGCATCGGAAGCGACCGTAGGGGCCGAGTTGCCTTCATAGGCGAAGGCGAGGAAGTGGACGGGCGCATAGCTGGCGCTGCCGTCATACTCCGGCGCATAGGCAGTTCCGCTACCATCTGCACCCAGCACAAAGCTCTTTTGGACCGTGGTCCCATCCTCGGCGGTACGGGAGTAGTTCAAGGGAATTGTGATTGTGATATCCCCATTGCTCTCCGTATAGGCCATTTCTACACCGCCGCCAGTCCACTGCGGCACATCGGCGTAGTAGCCGGATGCTTCACCGCTCGTAGCATTGGTCAGTATGGCAGCGTCTTTGTAGGTGGCCTTTACATAGGTCGTGCCTGCGGGAACGGTGACCAAGTAGTAGGGCACATTCTCGAAAGCAGAGTAGCCGGTAAAGGTCACAGGGTTCTGCACACTGATGGTTGCCGTTCCTGTGGTCTGGTCATTCGCACCATAGGGAACAATACTATCCAGCGGCGCAGCTACTGTGGCTTGTTCCGTTGCAAAGACTGCCGTGGGAAGGATGGATAGAACCATCATGAGCGCAAGCAGCATTGAAAGGAACTTTTTCGCTGTCTTTTGCATTTCCAATCTCCTCTCAGAAATTTTTTTATAATAAGGCCTGCCGGCATTATTACCTTAGCTGCGAGCACATTTTCGCATCCAATAAGAAAATAACAAGGTTATATAGGGGCGCGACACCCTATTATAATTGGTGTCGCATTCCGATCTGTCCAAGGCGAAAGGTGCTTTCGTTAAGAGGATTGGGCGGAAGGGGCTGGCTAAGCCCCTTCTGCCCATATGGAAAGCTGGCGGATCTCCGCCCTCGACTTGGCAAACCTTACTCAAGCATTACATCTGTTGCAACGAAGGTTTCCTCTGTGGCTTCGTGAACAGCGCATTCGCTTTGGCGTTGCTTGACTCGCTCAATCCGTGCTGCCCGTTTAGCGTCACGCTCGCTCCGATGCAACTGAATTTGGATATTCTTTTCGTTTTGATAGCGCCCGCAATCTCTATTGCGGGGTTTTTTGTATATAGGATTCAAATGGGCGGCTCTCAGCGCATCTTTCCAATCGCCAAAGCGCTCTGCGATGTAACTGCCACCGACGATCTCGATGGGGGCAGGGGACTTTCCCCAATGTCCGGCGCAGCGCCGGAGATAGGCCGCCAGCTGATCCAGGCTGTCGCCTGCGTGTTTTTCCGCAAAAGCGCGGTCCTGCTCAGCCAATGCATCCCGTGTTCTTTTGGCAATGTGCTGCTCGTACCAATTCGCTCCGTCAAAATTTTGCGCACCTGCTACTTTACCCATGGGCACACCTCCTTAATGATTCATGACAAAAAAGCGCTGATAAACCCATACCGGGTCATCAGCGTACACTTCTGCCATATCAGCACCACGGAGAGAGCGCCCGCTGCCTTTGAGTCCTAACTACACAATTCTACTGACTTGCGCCATGAGATACTCTCTGCGTTTATGATCTGTCTTCTCACGATTTTCTCGCAATGACGGACTTTCGTCCCAGTGGTTTCCCGCCTCGATCATATCCTTGCGC
>UMLW01015843.1_pt1 | contig 23375 bp, 9 predicted proteins | sample 1966601 | NCBI WGS metagenome assembly UMLW01 (sample SAMEA4836211, study PRJEB28245) | human gut metagenome | biome: gut microbiome; material: fecal sample | place: Denmark | collected 2008 | reverse complement strand
AGCTGCTAATGCTATATCTGGATATTATTCTAATATTGATAATGCTGTTGGTGAAAAGAGATTTGATAGTCTCATATTTGGAGATAAATCACGTAAAATTCAAACCGCTTTTGCATTAGCAGATACATTTAATTAATATGAAGATAATATATAATAATATCATACCGTTTAAAGGTTATAAATGTATTAACCTATTTGGAATACTTTTTGCTAGAAAAGGAGTTAGAATTGATGATAGAACTATTAATCATGAATCTATTCATACTGCTCAACAAAAAGAATTGCTATATATTATATTCTATATATTATATCTTGTTGAATATGTGATTAAATCTATTATTCTATTCTGTCATGCTTATAGAGATATTAGCTTTGAACAAGAAGCTTATTATTATGAAAAAGATATGGAGTATTTAAAGAATAGAAAACATTATGCTTGGATTAAATATTTATTCAAAACTTATAAACGAAAATGAAAAGAGATTTCAATTATTTAGATACAGCTTTACGTATGTATCTTGCTGGAACTAGTAAAGATGATGTTCTTACATTTATGGATGAACAAGTTGAATTAAATAATAACGTTTCAGTTAAAGTATGGCGTGAAGATAAACGTATTCCGTTACCTAAATATGGTAAAGAAGGAGATGCTTGTTGTGACATTTATTGTAAATCTGTTGAATACGATTCTGATAAAGACCGTTATATAGTTCATACAGGATTACATTTTGCCCTTCCTAATGAATACGAAATGGAACTTCGTCCTCGTAGTAGTAATACCAAAACTGAATTTTATGTTCCTAATGCACCTGGAACTCTTGATTGGGGTTATCGTGGAGAACTTCTTATCATTTTCAAAGGACGTACTAATAAATATCTCGCATCAGCATTTAAAGAACTTAAAGATACAGTTCGTTTTATGCTTGGTATTAAGAACCATTCATTAGATAAATGTTCACAAAATTTTGATAGAGTTTCTTGTGAATTTCCTTACCGTCCTATGACTGATGATTTTGAAGGAGATCGTATTTGTCAATTACTTGTTCGTCGTAGAGAAAAGATTCAATGGGAAGAAGTTGAAACTCTGGAAGAACTTGGAAATACTGAACGTGGCGAAGGAGGATTTGGTTCTACAGGTGGTGATGGTGAAACTAAAACAGAAGAAGCTCCTAAAGTTGAAGAAGTTGACGAAGAACCAGCTAAAGTATCTGGAACTACACAAAATCGTTTTGCAAAATAATGCTTGGAGATAAACCTCTTATTGAACATACTTATATTCATACTCAAACTAAGAATGAATATAAAGTAGTTGAGATTGGTAAAATCAAATGTCCCGAAAGCGGTTATTGGTATGATGCAATATTCTATGTTCGTGCCGATAATACTCCGGGATTTTATGGAAGAACTGTTCAAAATTTTATGTCTAATTTTGAAGATACTGAAAATATAGTCGAAATATGATAAGAATCACTTGCTATACCAAAAAGAATTGTGAAGCCTGTCATACGATGATTAGTATTATAGGTAATGCTGTTGCAGAAGTTAATGATGATTGTAATATTAATATTGTAAATGTTGCTAATCTTCCACCAAATAAACTTGTGGAACTTAATGTTGAAGTATTTCCTACTACTATTATCGAAAAAGATAATAAGGAAATTACTAGATTAAAAGGAACTTTTCCTGAGAATTATATTATAGATATTATTTATAAACTTGAAAAAGAATGAAAGCAATTGGAGTTAAAATGGTAGACCTTGTACCAATGATGGCTCGTGAAGCTAATGATAAAGGTCATAGAATTGGAGAACATTCCTTTGAAACTGAAGGTTATGAAGTGACTTATCCGGATGGATATAAATCTTGGAGTCCTAAAGAAGTAACTGATGCTGCTTATTTTCCTATTAAAGACGAAAACGGTGATACTATCAAACCTCAAGATATTGACAATCTTATTGTTGATTGTTATTCTGTTAAAGTCGGTACAAAAAATACCAATACTACTGTTGTTACTCGTACTGGATTTGAAGTTCATGGACAGTCAGGTTGTGTTAAAGCTGAAAACTTTGATTTAGCTATTGGTGAACAATATGCTAAACCTAAAGCTCTTGACCAACTCTGGTTTGCTATGGGATTTGTGCTTCAATGGGCTAAATTTGGTTTGAAACAAAAACCAGTTATTGCTAAATATCCTGCTCATGTTGAACGTATGATTGCGGAACTTAAAGAACTTGCAGACCGTACTACCAAACTTGCTAAGTTTATTTCAGAGAATGAAATGTTTAACAAATTATCTGAACATGAACAGAAAGATATGAGAGACCAATTATTCCATATGAATGAATATCTTGGTTTCCTTTCTTCTAGACTTAGTAGAGCCGGAGTTGATATAAACAATATTTAATGTATTGTTAAGCGAGAACAAGCTAACGTTCATAGTTAAGTTATACAGAATGAGCCTATCGTTGTTATCAATGGTAGGCTTAATTATTTCATCTCATCATTCTCTTACGGGGCGCGGAGGCAACGCAGTTGCCGACCTTAAAGTCAGAAGAATCTACAGATATTGTAGATATTGACGATTAAGATATTATCTAAGAATCGGTTGCTTCGCAACCTCAGCCCCCCGTAGAGGATATGAATGAGATATATCACTAACCATTAATATAGATAAAGATATGAAAGATAAATACGGAAGACATTATAATCTTGATGATGAACAAGATTTACAAGATTATATAAGTCGTCAATCAAATTATCAAGTACCTAATGAATCTGAAGGACTTGGTTGTTTACCTAGTTTTATTATAGGAATTATTATATTTGCTCTATGTATTGCCGCTTTTAGAGCTTGTGAACGAACTATTAAAGACCCTAATTCTAGTCAATACGAATATTCACTTTTAGATTAAATATAGCTATGGATATTGTACCAAATATTAATAAAGACAATCTATCTAAAGAACAGATAGAGTTTCTAAAGAAACAAGACGTTGAATATAAATACATCGGAAGTATATGTGAATGAACCAAGAACTCGAATTAAAGGTAAGAGTAGACACCGTTATGGGAATCTTGTTATGAGTCTTAATAGAAAAGGTGGTAAAAGAGGAGATGTAAGAATTGTTGATGGTGGTTATTATGTTTGTGCTCGTTGTAAAAAGAAATTGACAAATTGGGAACGATTATAAAGCTCTCTGTTGGATTTTCTAGTCTGATTAATATAGTTGTTCAGTTCAATAAAGAAAACGGCAAGGCGAGCCGGAAAACCGCCAAAAAGCAATAGTTTAGTAATAGAAAAGCCCGTAGGCTAGAAGGATGACTGATTTCTTACTAGTTCTACGGGGCTTCTTTTTTATCCGCAGTTAGACCTGCTTTAATTATTGAACTTGCCAATAATATATTTTCTTAATTTAATTTCTCCTTTTTCATTCCTTTCAACTTTGACATTTCTATATTGTTTATTATACATAGCAACAAATTTAATCATATTTCCTTTAAATAATCTATTATGATTTATAATATAAGTTGATTGAACATCTGTTATATCTAATAATGGTTCGTTACCATTTTCTTTATAAGTAAGTTGCTTTAAAGCTTCTACTATTGTATCTTTGTTACAACATAAATCTCTAGCAGCATCTCCAATAGTGAATTTAACTATATTACTATCGAACTCAATATGTTCCATTATATAATCAATTAAACAATGAGTATATTTTGTATAATAAACCCCTTTAACTTTAAAATAATTAAAATCTCTACAATAAAATCGTCTATCGCTAATGTTAGTATGAACATCTACTGTGTGATTAAGTACATCAATATCTACTACATTAGCATTAATTGTAGGTACAGGAAAACTACTAATAGTAACTTTACTTCGTTCTTTTTCTTCTCGCTTAGTATCTTTCTTTGCAGATTCTTTAGCTGGTTTTAATATAAACTCTGGCATATCTTTATATGGTTATTAGTTATTAGTTGAACAAATATACGAATAAGTCCGAACATATCGACTAATTTTAGTCTAAAGTATACGGAAATTTCCAAAAATTATACTTTTGTAATTATCTGATTATCAATAAGTTAGAGTATAGCAGCAATTATCTTATATATACTATAAAAGTCTATGACCAGACTTATCATCCAATCATAGACCTTATAATTACTTCTCATTAACAATCCATTCAGCAATAGATTGAGTAGGAATAATACCAAGCATATTTTCAGTCAGTTTATAATACTTATTGTTTTGGTCTAATTGCATTATACGATTAATTCCACGATAAATAGGAATTTGTCTTTTAATATAAACAGCAAGTTTATTCTCACCTTTATACAGACCGGTAGTATAATTAGGATTAAATTCATCTCCTTCAATTAGATACTTAGCAATAAATCCAAATGCAGACTGTACATCTTTGAATGATTGACCTAAAGCAACAGGACTTGACCAAAGTTTATCAAATTCAGATAGAGCACCAATGTTATACATAATAGTTTCAGAAGATAAACGGTCTGCTTGATATAGTGCAAGATTAGCTATAATTCTAGCAGTATCATCATCATCGTCAGCAGCAAGTAATGCACAACTAGCAGCAATACCACCAAGTAGACCATAAGCAATACCTGTAAGTTCTCCTAAAGCTCTACGAACATTAGCTCGTTCAGCATTTGACATTGTAGCATAATTAAATTTGTAGTTTAAGAAAGTATCAATAAATGCTCTACAAACTTGTTGTACACCAGCAATAAATAGATTAGTACCATCTTCATTAGCTTTAGCTTTAGTTCTATCTGTAAGTCCTTTAAATTCTGTTGTTGCAAAATCCCAAAGACTAACATAGAATCCACGTTCAATACTTTCTCTACTTTCATTATAATAACCATTTACACGGAAATGCTTAAGAGCCCCTGTATAAATATGTTTATGATATTGCATAAGTAGACTACCAAATACCCAAGTAGATTCTATACGAGCACCACCTAATCTATCATATACACCATGAATCTTTTTATTAACTGATACAACTTTACCTTTGAATTTAGCAAGTTTACCTAAATCTACCAAACTATCATCTTTAAGTTTAGCATAACCATCTTGTAGTTCAAATTGGTCTATTAATCTAGGTTCAGATTCAAACTGTTTTTTAGCTTCTTTAGTAAGTTCATTTCTTACTTCTGCATATCTTAATCCATAAGACTTATCACTAAGACTACGTAAGAACTCTGTATTAACATCTTTCTTAAACCAAAGATAATCTTTAAGTCTATTCTTATCTTCTTTTATTCTATTGATAAACTTAGCATATAGTTCTTCAAGTTCAGCATTACCTTCGATAACTTTACGAAGTGCAACTTCTTCAAGCATACGATTATAATTATGGAAGTCTCCTATAACAACTTCTCCTTTTTGATTCTTATAAACTCTATTACTAAGCATCATAGAAAGCATAGCAGTATTCTGCATAAAATGTTCACCAGCACTTTGTGGACTATAAGCAAAATCTCTCATCTTATTGATTATCTCAATACTATCAATAGATTTAGATGTTTCACGAATACCATTATAGTCTACAACTCCCATGAGTTTAATTATTGCATCAGTAAGATTATCACTAGTATCTTTATTCATATTAGCAAGGAAACTAGGAACAGCTTTAATATAATATCCAAATTTAGCATTTTCCCAATCTTTATGATTAAAGTATTCTCCTGCATAACGTTCCATAAATATATTAGTAGAACCAGTTAGTATATTACCAATACCTCCTGTAATATTAAACATCATATATTTAGCACTAGCAATATTCTGTCCAACAGCAGCAAATTTATCCCATGTATTCTTACCTTTATATTCATCAAATAAGAAACGTTTAGCCCAAGTTTCAACTAAGTCAATAACTCTTTTAGGAGCTTGAGTCTTATAAACTTTTCTATCTTCTGTGGAAGTTCTTCTATCGACAGCTAGATTATTAAATCCTGTAAGACGATAAGCTTGCGCTTGACTTCTCATATATTCAAGAAGATAATAAAGGTCTAATTTAGTTTGCGTTTTAGCATTAGCTTGAATAGCACCTTTAATAAACTCTTCAAATACTGATTCATAATCTTTATCCATCAGTTTAACATCAAGCTGTCTATTATACTCAGCAGATTCTTCATTATGTTTCTTAATATCATCAACTCTAGCTTTATAATCTTCATCAGATTCAGTAAGACCTTGTTCCGGTATAGGTTCTATCTTTCTATAAGTCTTGTCTTTCAACGAAGCTAATAACGGTATATTAGTTTCTCGGTCATATTCATAACCAATATTATCGCTAATATGTCTATCTGGGTCTAAACTTTGTCCAAATCCAATAGCATTAAATGCGGCTTTAACAGTATTAGGTAGCGTTGATTCTGTCCTTCTCCTACGGGGGAACAGCCCTTTAGCAACGAACGACATAGCAGTATTATTTTCTTTAGTTAAATCATAAAGAGTATCCTGCATCAACTTTCGTATCTTCTTTTCATATTCGTTAGCGCCATCATTTTTATAATACTTAGCACTACCATTATAATTATCAGTATATCTATTATAATTAGTATTAACTGTTTCAGGAAGTGGTTTACTTCTTGTATTATTATATGAAGCTACATAGTTTCTAGTATTACTAGTTTCGTCTTTAACTCTTATTGTAGTCCAAATACGAATTGGTTCCATCTTACCACTTAAAGGATTAAAGATATGATTTTTATCTTCAAATTCTTTAAGTTTGCCGTCTCTAATAGCTTGTTCACGTTCTTGCCAATAGTAACTTGTAGGAACAAATTCTATATTCTTATTTAAAAATTCAAGAGCTTTAGAACGTTTTTCGTCAACATAATCTTTATTAATAACATTACCTTTATCATCAAGTTTAGGAGTAACATAACCGAATATATCGCTATTAGGTTCATTAGTATATCCTATAAAGATTCCATTCTCATCATAATTCTTAGCATTAGCTATTGTTCTCCATGCAGTAAAAAATTCTTTACCTTTTTGTTTAGCAGCATCTTCATCTAAATCATAAGTAACTTTATCAGTATGGAATGACACTTCTTCTTTTAAGAACTTCTTAACTTTTTCATCTTTACGATGTAAACGTTTAACTTCATCAAGTCTATCATAAAGTTCACTAAGTTCTCGTATTTGTTCTATTGTCAAATCAGATAGTTTAATCTTACCTGTATTTGGATTAAGAGCGTCTTTAAGAATTGCATTAATCTCTTTTACAATAGTATTACGAGTTTTAGTAACTACTGTACTAGGAGTTGTAGTACTACTAAATCCAGCATAGAATTTCTTACTATATATTTGACTTATAGGAGCTTTATTACGAAGAAGTTTAACTTCTGCTGATTCTCCATCATTAGCACGATTAGCATATTGAGCTTCTTGCTCTTCTTTAATAGCTTTTACTTGTTTTTCATTAAATTGACGACCATCAATAACACCATAATTATCATAAGCATTTTCTGTATGTTGAACTATACTCTTGAATTGAGGATTCTTTTCTTCTTTGTTTCCATTAAGTGCAGCAAAAGCTTCATTAATTTCTGCCTGAAGTTTCTCATTAATTCTATAATAAGTATTTTCATTCAACCATTCAATAGCATTAGCATATTCATCTACTTGTAACAATACATCTTCATTTTCTATTTGTCGTCCAGCACTATCAAAATGTTTATACTTATTAATAATACCAAGATAATGTTTTAAATCTTCTTCAAAACCTTCTCTAGTTTTACGTTCAAAGAATGCTTTTTTAATTCTACTAACTTCATCTACATATTTACGAAGATTAGAAGCTCTATTATAAGCGTCTTGTGGTTTCCATTCTCCTGTATTGAAATCAGTAGTTTCTTGCATCTCTCTAATTTCAGAACTTAAACGTTTAATAGTAGCATTATCTTCTTCTGTACGATTACCTTTGAATATTCTTAGTAACTTATTCCTTTCATCATTTAGTTTAAGATACTTAATATAATAATCAATATTATAATCAGTAAGCATAGAAGCTTCATTATCAGTTACTCTTTGATAATATTCTGAAACATATCTTTGTTCAGTATTAGCAAGATACCATAAGTCGCGTTCATGTTTAGCTCTTAGATATTCTTTACTAAATTCTCCATAATTATCTTTAGCTTCTTTTACTCTAGTATTTAAATCATTTTTATCTTGTGTAAATTTATTAGTATGATTAGAAACAAATTTACCAGTTACAGGATTAACAACATTATTCCAATTAATTGTTTTACCGGCTTTAGCAGCTTCTGATTTAATACTAGCTAATTGTTTCTTATAGTTTTTTACATAATCATCTCCTTCAAATTTAAGTTTATCAAGTTTAGCTTTAGCTTCACGAAGAATGATTTGTACAATAGGATAACTAAGTTCTTGTGCATCTTGAAATAACCAATCAAGAACACTAGCATCTTTAAGTATATAATTAGTTATATCAGAAAGTCCTTTATCAAAATTAGGATTAGTACTTAATGGTTTGAATATATTTTCTGCAACAATTTCAAATCCTTGCTTCAGTTTAGGATTATTCTTAATATTATTAATAGTATCTTGAATACCTTTAATATTACGTCTAGTAGAATCATCTACATTATCGGTAGCTATTTCATTTATTAATGGGAATGAGTTACCGAACGTACTAGCTTGTAATATTAAACTTATATATTCATTACGTAATCCTTCATTGTTAGTAATAGCATTAATGGTATAATCTGAAACTATATCATGTACTGTACCTTCTTCATCAACAATAAAGTTATTAAGTTTACGTTCAAGTTCATGAGCTTTAGTAATATAAAACTCTGCTGAACGTTTAATAGTATCTTGTTTACGTTCTTCTATACTAGCAATACGTTGTTCTTCTACTCCATAATTAAGAATATCTTGATATGCAATAGAAGCATTTTCATCAGAATTAACTCTAGCTCTAGTTTTAAGGTCTAATACAAATTGTTGAGCCAAATTACCAAGTTTAGATATATTAGTAGTTTCAATATCCATATCAATAGAACTTGCGTGTTCTACATCTTCTATATCTTTTTCTACTTCAATTGTTTCACTTTTGATATAAGGAACAACAGTATAAATATTATCAGTAGATTGTACTCCATTACGTTTAGCGTTAGTTAATCCTTCAAGTTGTTCATCAGTAGATATTTTCTTATTAAGTTTAACCTGTTTACGAGTTATAATATAATCTCTAAGATTACCATCATTATCCATTATAGTTTGAATAGCTCCTATATTCTTAGTACCAAACGCTTGTCTAAGAGTTTGACTTCCATTCCAAACCCAAAATACTTTAGTTCCAGGATTAGCAAACTTATCATTTATAGCACGAATAAAGTTTCTAACTGATGCGTCTTGTTCAGCAATAGTAGCTATAAAGTTTCTATCAGTAGGAATTATTATTTCTTTATCAATAGTAGGTTTTTTATATCTATAAGGTTCTATTCCTTCTTTAGTAAATAACTCATTCTTTTCTTCTGCAAGACGGGAGAATGGAGCTTGTTGTTCTTGACTAAGATTAATTATAGCTTCATAATATCTACTAGAAGGATATTTATTATTTATAGGATTAGAACTAAATTCTCCATGTTCATTCTCTTCAAGATTGTTTAATGGAATAAGATATACTTGTTTATTATTACCTTCTTCATATAAACCAACTCTATATAAAGTAGAAACTTTTCTATTAACTATATTAATATAATTAGTAGAAATAACTGTTTTAGTTCTACCATGTTTATCAGTAACATCCTTAACTATTCCTATCTCTTTAGCAAGTTCTGTATCTTTAACAGTACCAAGATTAAAATAATACATCTTCTGACTATTAGGAAGATATGTAAGACTAGCTTTATTTTTATTATATCTTATTCTATAAGTAGAAATTTGTGGTATATTAGAATGACTACGAATATAATCTTCATATATATTACTAGCAGCAAGTTCTTTATCATTTACCGAACTAACACCAAATCTAATACTATCAATAATTCCAGTACCTCCGTCTTCACGAGAAGTATATAAAGCACTATTTTTAATAACTTTACTAACATTTCCTCTACGGAACTGATAACCTTCTACAACAAAAGCATATTTAATAATGTCAATAGCAGTTAGTCTAATAATAGGATTAGTATTATTGAATGCTGCATCGAACATTTTATATATACTCTCCATGTCCTGTTGTTGGTCGTTAAAACGAATGATTTGACTACTTATTCCACGTGTACGGAACTCAAATCCGTTAAACAAGTTTACGTTCAGTTCAGAAAAAATAGTTCGTTGTGAGCCAAGCAAATGGCTTTGTACGAAGTGTACCTTTTGAGCCGGAGTAAGTTTAGAGAAAGCATTAACTTCTTCTTGTGTAGGATTCGCAACATTATCTATATTAATATTATAGTTAATATCATAACCAAATCCATAGATTCTCCTTGTCTCATCCTCTACGGGGGAAAAGCCCTGCTCCAACGTTCTATTAATAGTATCAATATCTATTTCTATATTACCATTTTTATCAAGATATATAGGAGAACTTATAACCTCAGAATATCCTTTATACATATATTCAAGAACATACTTCTTAAAATCGTTATAAAGTTTCTCATTAACACTTCCACTAATATAATTCTGAATACTATTAATAGCATTAACAAAATTATGAGATTCGGTTTCAAATAAACCTTTATTAATAAGAATGCTAGGAACTGTACTATATCTCATGAATGCATCTAATGCAGGATAAGCACTAGGTTTATCAGTTTCTGCTAAATATAATTCTGGCATAAATACTCCTGTTTCAGTAGCTTTGGTAATACCAGGATAAATAGCTTCCAATAACGGTTCTCCATTTACATTAATTCTATTAGCGTCGTCACTATTAATAATAGTTCCTATATCATCAATTACTTTACGTGTACTATATATAGTTTGTTTAGCTCCAAATTTATCAGGATTAAGTACTTTAACATGATTAGCTATAATACGACTATAATCATTAATATAATTAAAGTTAAGTATGGCAGCTAAATCTATCAACATACTTGTTTCATCATATACACCACTATTTTGTGCTGCAAATCGTTCTTCAATAGTTGGAACATCTATTGTAAATACAGAAGCATTATCTTTATTATCAAAACTAATAATACTATTAGGATACATCTTAGCAAACTCTTCTCCATATTGTTGTTGAAGAGCAGTCATAACTTCTGTAATATTATTGTTATCAGTAACTACTTCATTGCGTACTTTAACTCCTAAATCATGAGCTATACGTTTAATTGCTGTATGAATAGGATTATAATTACCACGAACAAATACAGATTGAGATTCATAATAAGCTTCAACTATTCTACTAACTCCTGGTTGACGAAGCCAAGCCATAGCTGTATAAGCGTCACAACCAATATCAAATAGAGTTTTAAATGCAGCAAATGTATATTCATTCTCATTTTTAATAGCTCCTTCTTTAATAGCATCAAGAATATGAGCGGTAGTATGAGAACTTGCAACTGTAATGTAGTCACCTACTACGTTCTTATTGTTTTTACTATTTCCTATTCGGTTATGATAGACAATGCCATTTTTGACAGGAAATGCCTGACCAGCAATATCGAGATTAACTCTATTACCATATCTTACTCTAATAGGAACACTAAGTTCAGCTTTAGCAACATTAAATACAGAGTTACCTGTATCACGAGCAACACTAAATGCTTTCAATGTAGCACCACCCATAGCGTTTCTATGGAATTGAATTTGGTCAAAAAGATTATAAACATTTCTTTGTTTAGCACCAACCGCATCAAGTTTATCAAGAGCTTTATTTGCAGCAGTAATATCATCAAAGTTACTACGAGCAAGGTTTTCTTCAAGACTTGATTTATCATTCATAATAGCTATCATGCTATCGACTATACGATTGTTTCGAGCACGACGGTTATTTTGGTCTTCAATAGGAAGCTGTTTAAATTCCTCGTAAGTAGGTAATCCAAAAGCAGCAGCACGTTCGTTAATAATATCTTCGAATTTATCTCTCGATAATTCTTTAATATCATCTATTGTAAGACTATTAGCATTGTCGTTAATACGTCTGAACATATCTCTCTGTTCAGCAATAACATCAGCTATTCTGCTATACTTATCGTGGAACTGTATAAATGCTGGATTATCCCCATATAGTCTACTATAAGTAGGCATAATAGAAAGGAGTCCACTAACTCTATCAGCAAACTTCAATTCTTTATTACGAAGAAAACCATCAACAATAGGTTTAAATTCATCAGGTAATTCATGATAAGTATCACCCTCATCAAGAAGTTCTTTTACTCTCTTTTCAAGATAATCTTCTAAATCTTTATTACTCTTACGAATAACTTCAAAGTATTTATCTTTAATAGATTGTTTAGTATCTCTATCTACTTGAAGCATATCTCGTGTTATACGTTCTTTATCAGAATTTCTAAGAACATGAGATACATATCTTCCATAAGTAGCAGCTTCAGCAGTACTATCACTAAATTCTACTTTATGAATACGACCATCTTTACCGAGATAAGTCTCATAAGCAATACCATAAATAGAGTCAACGTCAAAGTCAGAACCAGTCTGTGTTACCCATTCATCCGGAACTACAATAGTACTTCCCATCCATTCAGGTAGAAAACCTACAACTTTCATAACAGCCATAGACTGTTTACCCTCTGTTGGAATACGATAACCAATACATTTAAGAACTTCTTCATCAATATCTTCAATGCGAATCTCTTTAACAAGATTACCATTTTCATCATATTGATTGAACATAGCTTTTGCCCATTTAGGTAGAAGTATTTCTACTTCTGAACCATCTTTATGATAAGCAAGTTCTACTCGTTCTCCGGTATCAGTTTCAATAGTTTCACCAGCTTTAAGTTGTTTACTCTTTTTAATAAGTCCATCAAGTCCAACACTAGTTATCTGTGCTCCATGCCATCCAGGAAGTTTTTGTCTTGTAATAAACTTATTAAATTGACTTTGAGCAATACTTTCAATCTTACTTGAAACTATATTCATATAACTAGGCATAACAGGTCCTGCATCTTCATTCTTAACAGTAAGATATTCAATAATATTACTATCAAGTCCAAGACGAGCAGCTTCTATTAATGCTAGTTTATATATACGATTGTAATCAACTTTACCGTTATTGTCTCCTATAATACGATAGTTTTTATCAAACTTAATACCATACTTATCCATAAGACTATTAAAGTCTTCACGAATATTAGCAACATAAGCTCTAATAAAGTTATTCTTATGACTAGCAACAACAGCTTGACTATTATCAAGTATTTTTTTCATCACTTGAATACCTGCTTTATTCTGAGCATCAACCATATGTTGAGGAACATCTTGTTGTTTATAAAGATACATATAACTAAATGGTTGTTTAACTTCTTTAGCTTTTTCTCTAAATACAGCAAGATTTTCAGGAGTTACAACTCCTTCATTATCCCAATAAGTAAGTACATCATAATTAGCAGCTTTACTTGTTTCTTGAGTATTAACTTGGTCAATATCATTTTCTATCATGAAATTAGCAAGTTCTCCCAAACTTGTTCCTTCAAGGAACTTAGGTACAAGAACAAACTCTGCATTCTTTATCTGACGTGGAAGATGTCTACCAAAACGTTTATTATAATAATGGTCATAGTAGAAGTTCTTCATTACTTGTATAAATCCTTGTAATTCATTAGGATTAATTTGATTAACGTCAGTAGTATTATCTGTTAGTTGTTCAATCAATCTAGCATATTTAGGATATTCTCCTAATATCTTTAATCTGCGAGCAGCTTCATATATAGTAATATAAGATTGAGCATCATTAATAGTAGTAGTTGTAGCACTAGTTTCTCCTTCACGGTCAGCAGGAACATAACCAAAACCTTCAGCAATTTCTTCTGCTTTAGCTTTATCTGTTCCAGCAGCTATAAGTTTATCATAAAGTATATTACGATTACTGCTAGGTCTAATACTATTCTTAACAGTAACAGCATTCCAACCAGTTCTAAGTGTTACAGGTTTACCATTAGGAAGAGTTAATACTTTATCTCCATTCATAAGTTGAGAACCTGCTATTTCATTAACAGATTGAGTAAATGGACTATCAACTCCTTGTGTAGATTTATAATTAGTTATAGAATAACTTGTTCCACCAGCTTGACTTTCTTTAGCACGTTTAAGAAATGTTTGAGAGTCTTTATAATATTTACTATTTCCTTCAAATAAATCATCAAAATTGGCAAAATGAATATAAGCATTAAGACCGTATTCTATAATTTCATTATCACTAATACCTTCAAGAAATGAACCAAACTTATTATGAGTTTCATTAACAAAATAAGTTTGATAAGCATCAATCCATTTAGTAACTATTTGTTCAAGTTCTGATTCAATTCCTTCACTAATACTGATAGTTGCAGACGCATTTGACGATTCTGAATATCCTGATAGATTAATTTCCCCCGTAGAGGATGTGGAGGACACTAATCTATCAAGCTCTTCACCAATATTATAACCAACACTACTATCAAGTTTAGTAAATTTGAAAGCATTACCTGTTAGTTTATTACCATCATAAACTCCTTTTTTAGGATTATAATGAAACCATTCAACAAGATGTTCTTTATCGTTATGTTGTACATCATAAAGAGCTTTATAATAATCGAATATTTCTCCTTTAACAATATTCATAAATCCATTAAATAACGGATGCTTCTTATTAATAGAACGAGCTTCTGGATGATTAACTTTAAATTCTTCTCTAGCAATAGATTCTATTTCATTTGCATAAGCAGGTATATAATCACTAAATGCAGCTTGTCCATCATATTTAGGATTAGTTAAATAGTAATTCCCTTTACCGTCATCAGTAAATACTCCGCTAAAATAATGATATTGCCATCCGTCTTTTGGGTCACTAATAACATAAGCAATTCTTTGTTCTGTATTTACTTGTGCGTTTATACTAAGTAGTTTACCAGGACTTGTTTTAATAGATTCAGGAGTATTAATAACAAGATTGATAACTTCTTCTACTGTAGCAGCTTGTGCATTAAGTTTAGTAAGTTGCTCATTAGCAATATCTATATCGGCTACTTTGATAAATTCTTTTTTTCTATCTTTTACATAAGTATTCATAGCTTTAGTATCATATTGCCATAAATCATAAGCATGATACTTAGGCATACTTATTGCAAAATTCTTAGGAGCGTCTGACGGTATTCTCATCAAAAATGGAGCAGTTTCTATTTCTTGTCCATTAGCTGTTATAGTATTATATTTCTTATAAGTTTGAAGTTTCTTATGATAAGCATAAAGTCCTACAAGATAATAATCTCCATCAGACATTTTAGTATAGTCTGCATTAGTTCCTGATTGTTGATTACTAACTCCATTAAGTAAATAAGGAGATATAATCTTTTCTGCATATGGACTAAGTTCATAATCTCCATTAGGTTTTTGTCTAAATAAACCTACTATACCTTGTTCCGGATTATCAATAAGAATATTACTATAAGCATATTCCGTAGAACGAAGTTTCTCTTTAACCCAATTATTAAGAACTTCTCTATCTCCACATATCTTAGCAATATTAGTAATGAAGTTATTATATATAACATCACTATTAAGATTACCAGCAGTATTTCTAGAATTAAGTTCAGCTTTAGATAAAGTATAAGGTTCAATTGCTAATGCTATATTACCTAATGCTTCTTCTGAACCTACAAGATATTCTCCATCAAATTTAGGTAGTTCAAGTTCTATATATTTAGCATTTGGAACTTGTGCAGCAAGTGCTTGACGATAAGCATTTAATCTACGTCTATTTTCTGCTTGTACTTCTCTATATTTTAAATCTCTACTTTCTTTTTCAGCAAGACTTTTCTTAGCAGCACTATTTACTTTTTGAGCATAACTTAATAATCTATATAGATTATCTTTTTTATGAGTTTCTGAATCTCTATTATGACGTTCTATATAATTATCAATAGCTAAATCATTCATACTTGGAAAATATGTTTTGTATATATCTTTAAGTTCCATAACTAATGAATCAAATTTAATAGCATTTTCTTCACTAGCTTTCTGAGAAACATTAGAACGTCTAGCTAATTTAATTTTAGAAGTCTTAGTAGTATCTCCTAATTTCTTAATCTTTTCTTCTAATTCATCTAACAATCCTTCTATATAAATATTATCATTCTGTATAGAACTACCTTTTAAATCATTTCTAAGATTAAAGTATAGTTTACGTACAGGATTATTAGAAGTATTACTTTGAATAGATTTAATAGTACCAAAACCATCAATGCTTATTTCAAGTTTATCAATAGTAAACTTATTTAAATCAGTATATATTTTATTAGCAAAATCAGGTTTAGCTTTCATGTCATCTGCTAACTTAATAAAAGAAGCAAATTCTTTTTTATTATTAGCTACAGCTTCTATTGCATCAATAAAATCATTAATAGATTTAAATCCTCCAAGATTAGCTATAATATTGGATAATTCAATAGTGCATTCTTGATATGTATGACAAGTAGGAACCCCAAGAGGATTACTACGGTCTATATCATAAGTTCCATTTTCATGTTTCTGAGTACTATTAAGTCTTTGTAATCCATTAAAGTATTGTCTTACATCGTTGCTTACGTGTTCTGTATAATTAGAAATATTAGAACCAAAATCCCATTGTTTAGTACTAAGGTCTACTTCATCAGATTGTTCTACATCAGATATAATATCTTCATTATTATCTGACATAAGACTTAATTTAAAAGCTTCATCTGCAAAATCAGTATTACGTCCTAAAGAAGCTATTTTACTATTGCAGAATACATCATTCCAAAAGTCTGGGTCACCAAGAGCACTTTGAACTAAATCTTTAAAATTACGTTCTTGGTCAGTTCCATTCTCTTCAATAGCATAATAGGCAGCTTCGATATTATTTATATCAAAACTGCCATACTGATTAGCTTTAATTATAAGTTGTTTTTTAAGAGCATTCTTAGTAGTAGCTATAAGACTAGTAATATAATTATCTTTAGGTTTATTATTAGAAGCACTAAGTCTATAATCAATATTACTAATAATATCAGCACAATATTGTGTTGCAATATCAAACGCAGCTTGACTACGAAAAGCATACATTCCACTATTAGCATTTACTTTAGAAGTGTTATTAACATTAAAGAAGTTTCTATTACGATAATCTTTAATAAGTCTACGAAGAGTATTCTTATTAATACTTTCAAGATTATCCGTATTAGCAACTGAATCTTCTCTACAAAACTGAAGGAATCCATCAGTCTTTAATAGAGTTCCAAGTCTATAACAATTAGCAGCATTGTTATATTCTAGTTCCTTAACTATATCATTTACTTTAGGAACTTCATGAAATACAATAGAACATCCGTCCATATAATTATCTTTATGAGAACGTCCGACAGATGAACGATTTTAAGGCTCTCTGCCGAACTTTCTCGGTTAAGTCTTTACTCTTTTATTTGCAATAAATTTGCATCTCACCAGCAGCCAAAGAACTATCAAATTCGGTGCGTTCAGCCATCGAAAGTCCGGCACGAACGGAAGCCATATTTAGAACTATAATATCTTCACCTGCAATATCTATTGAACTAAACATATCACTAATATCTACATCGAGTCCCATAGTATCATCTGCTTGTTGAGATGCTTCAGCGGCTGTAATATCTTGTTCATTAATAATAGTTTCTATTGACTGAGTAGGTTCTTCTACTTGTTTATCAACATTATCTTGAATAAGTTTTTCTTCAACACTTTTTATATCTTTGAACTTCTTACCGAACGCTCTAAGTTCTTGAGCTAATAGAGTATTATCTTTAATCTTATTGAATCCAAATAATTCTCTAATAAGTTCTATAACTTTTTGCCATAGATTTGGTCGTTTAACATCAGCAGATACTTCTTTTGTACTACTAATATTATTAAGAGCTTCGTTAAGAACATTATTTGTAAGACTTTCAACAATAAACTCTTCAAGCATATAGTTATAATCTTGATTAGGAAAACTAGCTGGGTCAACTACTTTACGAAGTTGAGCTATATAATTATCTTTATCGTATAGATTATCTTGTATATGTTTGGCAAATTCAGGATAAGCATCAGGATTATTAAGAGCATCAATAAATCTATCACGAATAGTAGTCATTTCATCTATAAAAGATTGTGATTGCATGATACCATTATCATATATACGTTTATGAAGTTGTTCATGAACTAAAGTTCTAACAGCTTTATATTGACTACCTCTAGCTAAATCGAAATATGATTTTAATAAAGTAACTTTACCTGTACCTGTATTATAAACAGCAAAATCAGTTTCATTATTATCAGTAACAATATCTACATTGGTGGGTATTAGTTCGTTTAAAATAATTTTACTAGCAGAATCTGCAAAATCAGGAGCAATAGCTTTTATTAAAGATTCTGTATTAACATCTTCTTGATTTCCACGTTGTTCAATAGCAGTAATAGATGATTGTCTATTGCTCTCCTCATCCCCTACGGGGCGCAGCACTTCATATTCTATCCGTACTTTTTGTTTAGCAGAATTATCTTTAGGATTTGGTCTAAAGTTACTTTCTACATTACCAATCTTAGTTTTACCTAATCTTATTTTACCAGTATTATTTTTAATAATATAATCTAAATAATTCTCATAAGTAATGGAATTATCTCCAAATGTTATAGTTAATTGACCATTATCTTCATGTTTAACATAACGATTGCTATCTCTATTCATCGGTATATCATAACTCATACTATATGTAGAACCTGCAAGAAGTTTATCAACAATATCTGTTAATTCTGTTTCTAATGAACCTCCCCAACCAGTTCTTCCAACTCCAGCACCGCTTGCCATAGTTGGATTAAGTGTAATACCTGTTCCTTCTTCTGTGCTATTATTTTTATATTTAAATATAGTAAGCATTGGAATATTACTTCCAGCCGGAGCTATAATAATACGATTGTCATATTCTACGCAATTAACTCCATTAACGAAATTCTTAACTCCAAATATATCCATTAATCTATTTCTAAGTTCTTCAAACGATATATTATTCATTTGTCGTTCTTTAATAGAATTAAATATTTCATTTCTAATAGCAGTTCCTAATTGAGTAGTACTATCAAATCCTTGTGGAATCACTTTAGCATAAAAAGGTTCATTAGTTCCATTAGGTACAATAACTAATAAGTTAGTATTATTAAAGCCAGCCTTGATTCTTACAGTTCCATTAACTGTATCTCTAATTTCACCATCAGCAGCTACTATACCTAAATGAATATCGTTATAATTAAATCCTACAATAGCTTTATCAATAGCTTGAGGTTCAGTATTTATATCAAATATCGCTTCTCCTCTACTAACATATTTAACAGTAACTTTAGTATTATCTATATTATTATCAATATTATCAACCATCTTATAGTTATTATACTGTTTGGCAATAAATTCACCATAAGATATATAGTTATCATTAAGGTTATCACTTACTTTATAAAGATATATATTACCTATATTACGAAGTAATTTTGTTCCTGTTTCGTTATTCTTATTTTTATTTTTAAGTAAAGGTAATAATAAATCTGATAAAGGATTATTCCATAGATTATTAATATCTTCATCAGTAAGTTTATTAAGTCTTGCTTTATAAATAAGGTCTATAAATTGCTTAGCTTCGTTGCTGATTTCTCCATTCTCTGGGTTCAATCTATCAAATACCTCATCTAGACTACTACTATAACCATCTTCTGTATATCTTATTTCATAAGACCAAAACTCATTACTAAATACATATCCATCATTATCAGAAGTCTTTCGCATTTTCTTATTAAATCCTATCTTTACAGGAATATCAACTCCTCCATAATTAACTGTTGACCAAAACGAAATACCTTTTGGTTCATGTCTAACTTCTAATTCTTGACCAACTTGTAAAGTAGCTAAAGCTTCTTCTCCTTGTTTATTCTCTGTATAGATACCTATATTATTATCTAATTCAGGGTCTTCACGTTCTTGGTCTTGAACTAATTCCATTAGTTTTTCTCTGTCTAAAGTTAAATCTCTAGGAGAAATATTAATAAGATTTTCATCAGTTCCTAACAAAAGATATGCTCTTAATTCATCATATAGTTTATTAACAGTCTCAAATGTAGCATTACTTTCCTTAATTGCAAATCTCATAAGACTTATTATATTAAAATAGTCTTTGCCATTTACCGATAGAATATTATTATTAGCTTTATATATATCTATCAGATTACGAAAGTATTCTACTTTATCTGCTTGTTCATCACTAACTATTTTTGATATAACAAAATCTATACTACTAGCGTGTTCATCAGCATTCATTTCCTGAATACTCTTATATATGTAGTTTACACTACTAAGTTCTTTTGGAAGTATATCATCGATTATATCAGCATCAAATCCTTCATTTATAAGTTCATTTTTGATAACAGTATATTGTTCATCATAAGACATATTGACTAATTCCTCATCTGTATTCTTTAAGAACTTATCTAGCACATAAGCATTTATTTCAGAACTAGCATTAAATTGCTTTTCTTGAATAGCTTCTTGTTGTGCAAGAACAGATTCTATTTCTCTATCAGCACTATCTTCTTCTACACCTCTAACGATTTCTGGGAGTGCTTGTTGAGGTTCCCCCGTAGGGGATGGAGAGATTGTATTATCTTTATCTTGTTTCTGTTCTTCTTCAACAGGAGCTTCTTGCTTAACTTGTGCAACAGGCGGAACTTGTTCTACTGGTTTATTATTAACAGTAGCTACAGGTTGTTGTCCTTTTTGTCTTGCTTTTAATCTAGCGTGTCTACTTATAATATCGGTGATAGGTTCTGACGATTCATCGAACATATTAATATTCTTAACTATATCATCAAGTTCTTTTTTAATATTATCATTAAGTTCTGCATTTTTATTACCAGCAAGATAATCAAGAACTGTATCAATATCGTTAGATTCAAAAGCATTATCTAATCGTTTAATATTATCTTGAAGAGCTTCGTCTTTTATAGTTCTATATTCATTTTCTATATATTTAGCTCTATCTCTAATTTGTTGATTAGTTTCTGCAATATCGCTATCTATTAAAGTTTTTCTTCGTGTAGCCATACTACGACCAATAACAGCAGTAGCTATATTTTTATCTATATTACTGAGTTCTTGAAGAGCAGCAGTATTTCTATTTTCATTATATAAAGCATTAAATTCAGTTTCATTAGCAACATTTGCAGATTTAATAAATGCTTGTTTCTTCTTATTTATTTTACGAGCAATATGGTCATGTTCAAACTTAGTAATAGTTTTAGCTTTAAGATTATTATCATTAACTTTAAGTTGTTGATTAAGATAGTTAAGTTCTTGAGTAACTCCTTCTAATTGAACAGCTCTATTTAATTCATCAACTCTAGTTTTAGTATTAACATCAGATATATCATTAAGAGATTTATTATATTCATCAGTATATTTATTTATTATGTTTTGTTCATTTCTAGAAGCTAATTTATTATATGTATTTTCTTTAGCTATTTGACTAGCTATATTAGCATCTTTAGCATCATTATTTATTGCTTTATTAAGCTCTGTTTCATAAGTTTCAGATACTTCATTCATTTTAGCAATAATATTAGTCATAAATTGTTTAGATTGTCCTTGCTCAATAGCTCCTGATTTGTCCATATATTGAGCTATATCTTCTGACATAAGGAAATCTTTTAGCAAATCATAATTACCTTTATCAATAGCATTAATAGTTAAATCTGTAATAAGTTTCTCAGTAGCATTTTGTTTTAATGCTTCTTTTTCTGTTTCATTTACTTCTTCATAAACGTTATTACCGTCAGCATCTTGGACTATATTACCTTCATCATTAATGACAGGACTATTAGGATTGTATCCTTCATTTAATATAGCCATATCATTAATATATTTATCTAATATACTAGCTCTAGTATCTATTTCAGCTTTACGACTTTCTGTTAGAATATCTTTATTTTTAGATATATATTTAGCATATTGTTTATTAGCTGCACTACCTATACCTTGAAATGCTACTCCACCAAGCCATCCCCAAAATGATTGTTCCCACATTTGAGGGTCTTTAAGATAGTCAGTATAAGTACGAGATTCATGTGCATCATTAAGCATTTCTCGTCCTTTATCAATTCCTGCTTGTTGTTGTATATATTGCCATCCTTCTTCAAATCCTTCACTTCCTTCACGAACAATATTAAGAAGACTTTCTTTATCAGGAACTCGTAGATATTTTTTAATACCAGTAGGTGCTTGTATTTCTCTACCAACTAATCTAGCAGCAGCTTGTTCGTTAGCTTCTCTTAAAGTTCTATTAGTAGCTATATTTCTAGCACCTTTCCAAATATTTCTTAGTCCTTTAAGCTGAAATGCGTCTAACATCATAAGCCACATATCATTCTTAAAAGTATCATCAGCAGATTCTCCTGATACATATTTAGCAATTTCATCATCACTAAGTCCACGAAGTTTAGGATTAGCATTATATAAAGTTTCTCTATCAGATTCTGACATAGAGGCTAATCTTTCTTTAGCTTCATCATAAACTTGTATATAAGTATCTCTAGCTTCTATATAGTTTTCAGCAACTCTACTAGCAGCAGCAGTTCCTATAATATCGCTGCCAACTTCTGCCATTTTGCCAAAAGTATTTGGTCTACCAAATGGCTTACCTGCTACTTTACCTATACCACGAGCTAATCGTCCAAGACCTGCAATTTTACCTAGTTTAGCAACAGAAGTTCCAGGTATTAAAAGACTTAATGTACTAGCTATACTTACAGCATTACCAAGCCACCATCCACTATCACTAAAATCAAAGTTTTCATTAGGATTTTCTCTATATATTTCAAGTCTTTCACGAATAGCATCTTGCCATTCTGCAAGTTGAGAACTAACAGGATTAGTATAATCATCATCAGTAACTCCTATAAGCTGTCCAGCAGCATCAACTAAATCACTAAATCCACGAAGAGTTCCAAGTACAACTTCTGAACCAACAGCCTGTCCAATAAATCTTCCTGTTTGTTCAAGAACTCCTTGATTCTCTGCACGTTCTTTATTAAGTTCTTCTTCAGTATCGTAAGGATTAACGTAAGTGTCATAAGGAGTATATTTATCTACATCGTATTGATTAAGATTATATATACCTCTAGCTAATGTACG
>UMLW01024125.1_pt1 | contig 27817 bp, 19 predicted proteins | sample 1966601 | NCBI WGS metagenome assembly UMLW01 (sample SAMEA4836211, study PRJEB28245) | human gut metagenome | biome: gut microbiome; material: fecal sample | place: Denmark | collected 2008 | reverse complement strand
TTCAAGGTCGCCGTCTTTGTGGCCTTGTCATAGGTCACGATGATCTGGCCGATGGCCTTGGCCTTGGTATTGGGCTGTACGATGGGGATGCTCTTGCCGTCGGTGTTGGTAGCGCTAAGGACCTTGGTGCCGTGCTCGTGGCCGGAGAACACAAAGTCGATAGAATTGGTCTTTTCCACCAGGTACTTCACCGAGTCCATGGCCAGGTCGCCGGCCTCGGAGGTGTAGGCCATGCCGCAGTGGGTCATAACGGCGATCATGTCGGCCTGGGCCTTCATCTCCGGCTCATAGTGCTTATAGGTCTCGTAAATGCCCGCAAAGTGGATGCCCTCCCAGTTGGCAGGGATGTCCCACTTGGGGATGTTGGGGTTGGCCAGGCCGATGATGGCCACCTTCACGCCGTCGAATTCCCGGATCTCATAGGGCTTGTAGTTTTTCCAGGTTTTCCAGCTGTTGGGATCAGCCTTCCGGGCCTGGGCATCCAGATAATTGGCGGCCATAATGGCAGCGGGGGTCTCCTTGCCGCTGGCGGCGGAGGTCAGGTAGTCCATCTGGCGGTTGAGAATGTCCAGACCGTAGTTGAACTCATGGTTGCCCGGAACCCAGAGGTCGTAGCCCAGGGTACGGAAGGCCTTCATGGCGGGGTCGTCCGCCTCGGGCTTGTTGAAGGCGTAGTAGTAGGTCAGCGGCGCACCCTAAATGGTGTCGCCAAGGTCCGCGAGATAGAGATTTTCGCCGTATTTCGCGCGCATTTGCTTGATGTAGGTGGCGATGCGGGTCAGGCCGGTGGTGCCTGTCCCGCTGGCTTTATAGCCGGCGGAGTAATCTGTGGAATAGATCTGGCCGTGCAGGTCAGAGGTGACGAGGAATGCAAACTCCGTGGTCGTCGCTCCTGGGGTGGTGGGTTCTGCACTTGCCGCAGGCACAAAGAGGCCTATAACGATCGCAAGCGTCAGAAACAGGGATAGAATCTTCTTCATGTCCTTTCTCCTTTTTCCTGATATGTGGTCGTCTTCTGCGGGGTCATGCCCTTATTATACAGGAAGGGGGAGAAAATGAAAAGAGGTTCCCATAGGGTATAATTGTCAAAGTTTTGCAATAGATTTTGTGAATGTTGCCATATAATTCGTGAAATTAACGATATTTTTCGTGACATTCTGTTGCGGATTATAGAGGAGACCCGAGGAGATCATAGAAAAGGCAGAGCAATTTTTTGTAGATGTAAAGCCAAAAAAGAGTAAATTTTTTCCGTGAAATGAGAACGGATTTTCACCGGCTGCGGTAGGGGGCGGCGCGTTTTTTCGGAGCCCGGGGGACACATACGGACAAGGGACGGCGCATAGGGTAGGAAAAGAAAGGTGGGGGTTTTATGGCGAAGAAGACCGTGCGGGTGTTTTTGCTATCCAGGAGGGTGGCACTGGCGGTGGGGGCGGTGCTGGCGGCAGCGGCTATTTTCGGGGCGGTACACATTCCGGCGGCCGTTTCCGCAGCGGGGACAGCCCGGCAGCTGCCGATATACAGCGTGGAAAGGCCATCGGAGGAGGGGGAGAAATTCTGCGCTATTTCCTTTGACGCCGCCTGGGGAAACGAGGACACCCAGATGCTCCTGGACATTCTGGCCAGGTACGATGTGAAGGCCACCTTCTTTTTGGTGGGGGACTGGGTGGATAAATACCCGGAATCCGTGAAGGCCCTGGGGGATGCGGGAATGGAGGTGATGAATCACTCCAATCACCACGACCACTTTAACCGGCTCACCGCTGATGAGATCGTGGCGGATGTGACGGCGTGCAACGACAAGGTGAAGGCCATTACAGGCATCGCCCCCACGCTGATCCGCTGCCCCTACGGGGAGTATGACGACCATGTGATCTCCGCCATCCGGTCTATGGGGATGGAGCCGATTCAGTGGGATGTGGACAGTCTGGACTGGAAGGACTACGACGCCAAGACGATTTTTAAGCGGGTGACGGAGAATTTGCAGCCGGGGAGCATTGTGCTGTTTCACAATGCGGCGCTGCACACGCCGGAGGCTTTGCCGTCTATTTTAGAGTTTATGCAGCAAAACGGGTACACGGTGGTGCCTATCGGACAGCTCATTTACACGGAGAACTACACCATTGACCATGCCGGGCGGCAGTGGCCGGCGCAGGAGGAAAAAGCCGCCTCCTGACCGCGATTCAAACAAAAAAAGACGGGCGGAAGTGCATCCGTCCGTCTTAAGGCAACACCGCACAATTAAAGCTGCGGCGCTTTGCGGAAATTTTGCACCCTGATTTCGTTGCGATTTCTTGCAATACATCAAGTATTGCTTCAAAACCGCGCCTTATCAGGTCGCAAAATTTACTCACAAATCGCTCTTGTCCAATTATGCGGTATTGCCTTAAATTTTTTCGCCTTATTCCCGGTGCAGGCGTGCCTCCTCCTCCCGGAGAAACATGACCAAAAAGCTCACCGTGAGCAGGGCGCTGGAGAGCCAAATGGTTTTTTCGCCCCAGCGGAGGGTGGCCACGCTCCCCAGGCCGGCGCCCAGGGCGAACAGCAGCACCACGCCGAAATAGGTAAGGGCGCTGCGAAGAATTTCTTTATCCCGGGTGTGAAAATAGGCGCAGAGGGCCTCGGTTCCGCTGCGCATATTGCCGATGCACATGGTGCTGGTGTAGGCATGGCCCCGAATCTTGCGGAAGGTCTGCACCTGCATGGCGCAGACAAAGGACACCACCGCATTAGCCGTGGTGTTGAGGCTCTGGGGCAGAAAGCCCACGGCAATGAGCAGGATAATCTCCGCCAGAAGGATCATCTGCCGCCAATGGACCCGCTCTATGTGCTTGAAGCGGCGGTGAACGCACTCGGCAATGAAGATACCCAGCAGGAACGACAGCACAGGCGCCAGATAGTGCAGGGTGTGAGACCAGTCACCCTCAAAAAGCGTGGTGCTTAGAAGAACGATGTTACCCGTTTGGGCGTTGGCAAAGACCTTGCCCCGGCAGACATAGGTATAGGCGTCCTGGAGGCCGCCGGAGAGGATGATGAACAGGGCCGTGACCATGGAGTCGGACATCTGGCCCCGGCGCTTGGGAAAAAGGGTCATGGTATCGCTTCCTTTACTTGGCTACGGGTGCATCAGGCCAGTAGATCACATAGCACTCCTGCATTTCACCCATATAGAAGAAGATATTCTCCCCCATCTGGATGTGCTGGCCGAAGGTCAGGTCCGGCACGAACAGGCGTCCGCTGGTGCGCTTGGGCCCCTTGATGGTCAGCCCCTCAGGGGTGGGGTGGCGGCGCAGGGCGTTGGCGGCCTCCTCCAGGCCGGGGAAGTGCAGGGTGCGCTCCAGGTCGGCCAGCTGGGTGGCGCCGTTGATGTAGACCAAATGGTCCTCGTTTTGGAACCAATGGATTTGCATGGGGCAGTCCTCCTTATGCTTTTGCAGACAGTATAGCACAGTTTTTGCGCGGTGGGTAGAGGGGTCTTTAGTCCGGCATGAGATGGGGACGGATTTTTCTGCGGTACAGGCGCAGCCAGCAGACCGTCAGGGCGATAAGCAGCACCAGCCAGGAGGCGGGGTAGGAGGCATAGACCCAGGTGACGGGCATGGTATCCGTATTTATCGCCGCGATCCAGAGCAGACGGAAAACGCAGGTACACAGCAGATTGATGACCACCGGGCGCACCGGGCTGCCGCAGCCGCGTATGGCGCCGGTGAGTACATCCGCCAGGCCGAAGATTATGTAGGGGGCGATCGCGATGTAAAGCCGCACCGTACCGGCGGCCACCACGGCGGGGTCTTGGTTATAAATGCGCAGAAGAGGCTGGCTGAACACGCAGGCGACGGTGCACAGGATCGCCCCCGTGACCACGGTACACAGCAGGCACTTTTTCAGGATGTCCTTCACCCGGTCATATTTTCCGGCGCCGATATTCTGGCTGAGGAAGGTCTGGGCCGTCTGGTGGAAGGTGTTCATGGACACATAAATGAAGCCGTCGATGCTGCCGGCGGCACTGCTGCCGGCCACGACCACGCTGCCGTAGGCATTGATGGCACCCTGAATGGCCAGATTAGCGAGGCTGAAGAGGCAGCCCTGGATTCCCGCCGGGATGCCCACCTTGGACATGAGGGACAGGCTGCGGCGGTGGATGCGCAGCTTGCGCCAGGAGAAGGCCAGCTCGTCCTGGGAGCGTATAAGGCTTACCAGCACCAGCACGGCGCTGAGGACCTCGCTGATGACGGTGGCCAGGGCCACGCCTGCCACATCCATCTGAAAGGAGATAACAAACAGGAGGTTCAGCGCCACATTCGTCACACCGCTGACGGTGAGAAAGAGCAGCGGGCGCTGGGTGTCGCCCCGGGCCCGGAGGATGGCGGCGCCGTAGTTATAGACTGCAATGGCGGGGGTGCCGAGGAAATAGATGTTGAGATAGATCCGGGCCAGGTCGAAAATGTCCTCCGGCGTGGAGATAAGCTCCAGTATCCAGGAGGCCGTGGCGCAGCCGATGCCGCCCAGGATCACACCGCCGATCAGAGCAATCGCCACTGCCGTGTGAACGGCCTCGGAAAGCTCCTTTTGCTTATCTCCCTCGCCCAGGTAGCGGGCCACCAGCACATTCACGCCAATGGAGATACCGATGAGCAGGTTGATCATCAGGTTCACAATGGCGGTGGTGCTGCCCACGGCGGCCAGGCTTGCGTAGCTGGCATAGCGGCCCAGAACCACCACATCTGCCGCATTGAACAGCAGCTGCAGGATGCTGGAGGCCATCAGCGGCAGGCCGAAAAGCAGAATCTTTTTCAGCAGCGGGCCCGTGAGCATATCTATGGAGCCGCCGAGTCTGAATTTGTGGGCGTGTCTGTGGCTCAGTTGTCCGTTCATGATTATCCTCTCTCCTCTGTCCCGGTGGGGGACGGATCTGTTCTGTGGCAGCAGGAGCGGCGCAGATATACTCTGCTCCGCCCTGTACGCTGGCTGTCCTGCTATTATAGCGTTAAGGAGAGGGAAAAGCAAGGGTGGGGACATGGGCGGCGGAAAATTTTTTGCGCAAATGGGGCCCATTCGCGCAAATTTGCAGAGTTTGCGCGTTTCCGCCATGGTATTTTAGGGGAAAAATACTATACTAAGATTAAATAAGTATATGCAACGGGAAAGGTGATAGAAATGAAAAACGGAAAGCCGTCGATTTCGGCGGAGACAGGCCCCTGGCGGCTGTGGCTGTGGGCCGCGTGCGAGGGGTTCGTGCTGTTCTCTCTGCTGCGGTGTATGCACCTGGAGTCTGTGGGCGATGCGCTGGTGTGCCTGCTGGTAGGCGCGGGGGCGACTGTGCCCTGGGTGCTGGAGCGGCTGGGCTACCGCATGAGCGGGCCGCTGTTCGTGTTCACCCTGTTTTACCTGCTGGCGTCTATGTCCGGGCGCATTTATAAGCTGTATTACCTAGTGGCCCATTGGGACAAGATGCTGCACCTGTGCGGCGGCGTGGCCTTCGCCTTGGTGGGCTGCTACATCCCAGTGCTGCTGGACAAAAAGTATAAGGACGACCGGACTCTGCGCATCCTCTTTGCCATTTTGGTGTCCATCTCCGTGGCGGCCCTGTGGGAGTTTTACGAGTTTGGCATGGACAGGCTTTTCGGCATGGATATGCAGCGGGACACCATCGTTACATCCCTGCACTCCTATGACCTGGGCGCCGCCGCCGGGGTCATCGGCAGCATTGAAAGCATTAACAGCGTCACCGTAAACGGCCAGGCGCTGGAGGGATACCTGGACATCGGCCTCATTGACACCATGGGCGACATGATGATCGAGACCGTAGGCGCGGTGGCCTACGCCGTGGCCTATGCCCTGGATAAGGGTCGGCACCCGGCCTTTATCGCCCTCCCCGCCCCTTGCCGTCACCCGGTACGGGAGGCAGCCCATGCCCAGAGTGAGTAAGACCGCAGCCGATCGGCAGCACCTGCGGCTGGCCAAGGTGTTGGTGGGCCTGGTTTGGCTGGGCATCATTGCCCTGTGCCTGGTGCATAAGGGCAGCTTCACCCTGGAGGGAATCCTCACCTATACCCCGGACAAGCCCCTTTTGGCGGCCCTGGTGCTGGTGGCGCTTTTCGCGGTGAAGAGCCTGAGTGTGTTTCTATACAGCGGATTTTTGTACATGGCTGCCGGGGTGCTTTTTCCGCTTCCGGCAGCTATTGCGGTGAATTTGGCGGGTACGGCGGTGATGGTCACGCTGCCGTATCTGCTGGGGCAGAAGCTGGGCGGCCGGGCAGTGGAGTACATCCTGAGCCGCTGGCCCAAGGCGGCGGCTCTCCACGACCTGCGCTGCGACAGTGACTTTTTCTTTGTACTTCTTATCCGGCTGCTGAATGTGTTTTCCCTGGATATGGTCAGTGCCTATATGGGCGCGGTGGGGGTGAAGTATCGGGCCTATCTCCCGGCTTCGCTGCTGGGGCTTGCGTCTATGTGTGTGCTGTTTCCCATTATGGGCGGGAGCCTTGCGGATGTGCGCTCACCGCAGTTTCTCCTGTCGGCGGGCATCCATCTGGCCATTATGCTGGTGTCCTGCGCCGTCTTTTACCTCCGTCAAAAGGGAAAACGCATAAGCAGTGAAGAATGAGGCGGCAATAGAGCTGAGATCGTGCAGGCCCTGTGCCATTTTGGGATCGTCTATAAAACCTATTCAATACCAGCATATCCGAAAAAGGCTTGCTGCCCGCAGGCGGGCGGCAAGCCTTTTTCGACAGCCTTATATGAGGTAAAGCCCCCCGGCGGATGCCGAGGGGCTTTACCCTGTTAGGAAAAATATTTGAGGAGAGAAACTGATTAGTTATCCAAAGACAGCTTCTTAGCCGCCCGCTTCTTGCCGTACATGCAGCAGGCAATGACATACGCCACGGCGCAGACAACACCGATGATGTAGGCAATGGTCCAGGGAATGTTGAAGCCGATCTTCGCGTTGGCGATGTAGGTCACGCAGATGAATGCGTAGAAGCAGCCGGGGATCATGGGCATCCAGGCCCACTTAGCCTTGCCGTTTTCAAACATCCACACGGCAATGCACATCAGGGCGAATAGAGCCAGGGTCTGGTTGGCCCAGGCGAAGTAGCGCCACAGGATCATGAAGCCGTTGTTATTGACCTTGGCAAAGACCAGGATGGCAATGACCAGAGCGAAGATGGGCAGAGCCAGCTTGATGCGCTTGCCGTTAGTGGACTGGTCGATGTGCATGGTCTCGGACAGGCTCAGACGCAGAGCACGCAGAGCCGTATCGCCGGAGGTGATGGGCAGAACGATAACGCCGATCAGGGCGATGATACCGCCGATGTGGCCCAGCAGGTGCTTGCAGACCACGCCCACAGTGCCGGTGGCCAGAGTGGCCTCGGGGCTCTGGAGGGCCAGGTTGTAAACGCCCATAGCACCGGCAGCCCAAACCATGGCGATGAAGCCTTCCAGCACCATCATGTTATAGAAGGTGTTGCGGCCCTGCTTCTCGCTCTTCATAGTGCGGGAGATGATGGCCGTTTGGGTGGAATGGAAGCCGGAGAGGATGCCGCAGGCCACCGTTACGAAGAAGATGGGCAGGAAGTGGCCGTTTGCGAAGTAATCAGCATAGGTAAAGGGCTTGCCGGAGCTGGCGATGGTCAGGATGGGGGAGGACCAGTCGTCCCAGATGTTCAGCAGGGGATAGCCCTGGACAAAGATGCCGATGAACACGCCGATGGCGGAGAACAGCAGGATGCCGCCGAAGATGGGGTAGACCTTGCCGATGATGGCATCGATGGGGAACACGGTTGCAATGAGGTAATACAGGAAGATCACACCGTAGATGATCCAGGTGGTGGGATCACTGGCCTTGCCGGTGAAGCCAAAGACCTGGGTGGCGGCAATGTCGCCGGGGGTGTAGATAAACACCGCGCCCACCAGCAGAAGCATGACGCACACAAAAATATTATAGAACTTATAGATACCCTTGGGGGAATAGCGGCGGATCATCTCAGGCATCTGGGTGCCGCCGTCACGCAGGCAGATCATGCCGGAGAAGTAGTCGTGCATGGCGCCGCCGATGATATTGCCAATGGGGATAGTCAAAAATGCGATGGGCCCGAACAAAATGCCCTGGATGGGCCCGATGATGGGGCCGGTACCGGCAATGTTCAGCAGGTTAATCAGGCTGTTTTTCCAGCCGCGCATGGGAACAAAGTCCACGCCGTCTTCCTTGGTGTAGGCGGGGGTCTTGCGATCATCAGGACCGAACACCTTTTCACAGAAGCGACCGTATAGTGCGGCACCGCCGATCAAGATGACCAAGCCAATAATGAATGTAGCCACAAAAACACACTCCTTTGTAAAAGCGATTTCTCTGTTTTCTTTTTTCTTTTTTCGACATCCGGATCGTCAAAAACCGATGCTCAAACTATAGCACCATTTCCCGTTAATTTGTTGACAATAAAAAAAGAAATAGATTAAAAAACCGTTAACGAAGTAGTAAACTTTGTTAATTTGCACCGCTAAAGGAAACTCTGAAAAACCGTTAGGGAACCTTACTTTTTTTGAGCGTAAAAAAATCTTACAAAGTTTTAGCATTATAATAAAAATTTTCAGGCACCCGAAGGGGAGCGAAAAAATATGCTGCCCCGGGGCCCAAAAAGGGGCGGAATAAGGGAAACGGTAGGCATTGAAGAAAGAAAAGCGGAAAGAGGAAAGGGGAAAGATGGGAGGAGGATTGGGGGATGGTGCGTGGCATGGGGCGCGGTGGGACGGGCCGATGCTCACATCGGCCCGCCCCACCGTATTCCTTGCAATGTGTCATTGCGAACCAGTGACAGATGTCACTGGTGTGGCAATCCGTAACCCCGTCCCCTCGGCCCCCTTTAGGCAAGGGAGGCAGACAGGTTATTGGTGGTGCGCCGGGGGATTTATAGTTTACATCCGCGGCGGGCTGTGGTAGCATAGTAGACAAGAAAAATCCACCGATACAGGGGGCATTGTCATGAACAGAAAGCGGATCCGGCAGATGAACACGCTTTTGCTGCGGCGGCTGCAAAAGCGCCCGGCGGCTGCCTATTTCGAGGAGCAAAAGGACTTTTTGCTGAACCTGGAGCGGGAGAACTATATGCAGCGCTTTGCCGGCCTTGTGAGCGGAGAGCGTATTCGGTGCGGAGCTGTTTTGGAGCTGTGCCGGGAGGAGCTGGCGCAGCTGTGCCCCCGCCAGCCCCAGGAGGGTTGGCTGCGCTGCGCCTTTGACTTTGCCCGCAGGCAGCTTTTCCCCGAGCAGGTGCCGTCCTCCGACGGCGGCGCGGGCGCGGTGTTTTTCCTGTCGGTTTTGCAGGTGCTTTTTACTGTGCAGCGGGAGATACTGCCCTTTGACCCTATGTACGATTTCGCGTTCATCAGCGGAGAGGAGCTGGAGCAAAGCCCCGGCGCCGCACTCTACGAGCAGATGCTGCGGCTGTGGAAGCGGGAATATATCTATGAAATGATGCGCCTGGGGCTGGAGGTGACACCCTTCCGGGCTTTGGAGCATATCGCGGGGGTGCATCACATTGCCATAACCATGGGCCGGGAGCTGAAGGAGGCCGGGGTACCCGTGGACCTGGCTCTGGTATCCGGCAGCGCCGCCGGGCACGACATCGGCAAGTTCGGCTGCCGACCCGGGGAGCGGGTGCCGTATCTCCATTACTATTATACCGATCTGTGGTTCCGCCGCCGGCGGCTCACGGAGATCGGCCATGTGGCGGCGAACCACTCCGTGTGGGATCTGGAGCCGGACTATCTGTCCGTGGAGTCGCTGCTGCTGATTTACGCGGATTTCCGGGTGAAGCAGACCCTGGGCCCCGGGGGAGAGGAGATTACGCATATCTCCACCCTTTCGGATGCCTTTGCGGTGATTCTGAATAAGCTGGACGGAGTGGACGAGGCAAAAAAGCAGCGCTATCGTCGGGTCTACACCCGGCTGCAGGACTTTGAGCGATTCATGGAGGCGCGGGGAGTGGACACCTCCCTGCAAGGCCGTGCCCAACCGCCCCGGCGGGAAAAGGCGGCGGCCCTGATGACCGACGAGGAGGCCCTGGGCGTGCTGCGCCTGGTGTGCGTGGAGCACAACATTCGCCTGATGGATCGGCTCACGGAGTCCCGGAGCTTTGCCCGGCTTTTGGAGCAAGCCCGGGGCGAGACGGACTGGCGCCGGCTGCGGGCGTATCTGGGGGTCATCGAGTCCTATTCCCTCTATCTGCGTCTGCCGCAGAAGGTGGAGACGCTGTCGTTTCTCTATGAGCTGCTGATGCACCGGGAGGGTGACATTCGGCGTCAGGCGGCGGCCCTGATGGGGGCCATTATCGCGGATTTCCACGCGGGATATGTAAAGGAGCGTCCGGCGGACTGCAAGAGCACCGGCACGCTGACGGATCTGAGCCAGTGGAAGGCCTGCCTGGAGCAGAGCATTTTCCCGGACCACAAGCTGATGCCCCAGCACCGGAGCTGGATCGGCTACACGCTGAAATTCATGGTCAATTCCCTCCTGCAGCACTGCCACGGCCGGGAGGAGCGGTTTTTAGACTGCCTGCTGGCTTACTGCAAGCCCGGCGGGCGCATGGAGTCGTCGGTGGTATTTTTGCTGCTGGACACCTTTGCGGCTCTGCCCCTGGACCGCTGCACCCCGGCCCAGACGGAGACGCTGCTGCACTTTGCCGAGGGAGCGGCCCGTTCCCGGGAGCTGACGGTGCGCACCGCGGCGGCCCTGCTGCTGCGCAGACTCCTGCCGATTTTGGCCCTGGGGGAGCGGGCCCGGGCGGCACTGAAGAAGATGAACAGCGAGGACAGCCCCTCCCTGACACTGCTGCGGAGCCGACTGCTGGAGGGACGGGCCCTGCGCCTGCCCGACGAGACGATATCGGAAATTTTCCTGGACAATCTGAAAACCGCCACGCCGTGGATCGTGAAGCGGGTGAACATCCTGCTTTTAACGGAGCACGCCCACGCAGGCGGAGCCCAGATGCTGCACATTGCGGCGCATTATTCGAATCTTATTAAGGTGAGCGACCGGGTGACGGTGCGCCACAGCGCCGGCCTGGCCCTGCTGGAGCTGGCGCCGCTTCTGAGCGTGGACCAGCGCAACGAGATCGCCGTGGAGCTTTGCCGGGGGCTGGAGCTGGGGCAGCAGGAGTTTACGAAATATATCCCCGACTACCTGGGACGCTTTGCCCTGTGGCTGCCGCCGGAGCAGCTGGACGAGCTGCTTAGGAGCCTGGAGGGGACGCTCTCATCCTCGGAGGGGCACATCGTGGCCTCGGCCTTGGACACCGCCGCCGTGCTTTTAGAGGACTATACCGCCTACCGGGATCGTTTCCCGGAAAGCGAGAGCGTGTACCGGAGTCGGGCCCGGCGGCTGCTGGGAATGCTGATGAAGGGCACTGCGGGCATCGACACCGGCACCCGCCAGGAGGCCATGTATCTGCTGGGACGGCGGGTGTTCGGCTCCACGGGACTGGGACGGAAGGAAAAATGCCGAGCCCTGCAGCTTACCGTGCGGCGGATTCTGGCCCTGTGTCAGGCGGCGGACGAAAACGGACTGACCTTCTACTACCGGGCGGCCATGCTGGGCAAGCTCTACCGCTTCCTGGTGGAGCAGGAGCTGCTGTGCGGGGAGGTGCCCTTTGAGCCCTCCCGGCCCTTGGCCTTCTTCCCGGGGACCTTCGATCCCTTTACCCTGTCTCACAAGGGCATTGTCCGGGCCATCCGGGATGAGGGGTTTGAGGTGCTGCTGGCCATTGACGAATTCTCCTGGTCTAAGCGCACCCAGCCCTACCGCATCCGGCGGGAGATTGCCGCCATGTCGGTGGCGGACGAATTCTATGTGCATATTTTCCCGGAGGACTTTCCGGTGAATATCGCCAACCCCGAGAACCTGCGCCGTCTGCGGGAGGCCTTCCCGGGGCGGGAGGTATCCATTGTAGTGGGCAGCGATGTGGTGGCCCATGCCTCCTCCTATCAAAAGCCCGCGCAGGCGGACTCCATCCACGGCTTCGACCATGTGATCTTCCGCCGGGCGGGGGCTGTGGCGGCGGATTATGGGTGCATAAGCGGCCATGTGCTGGAGCTGACGCTGCCGGAGGAGCTGGAGGAGATCAGCTCCACCCGCATCCGGGAGGCGGTGGACGCCAACCGGGACATCTCCCATCTGATCGACCCGGTGGCCCAGGAGTTCATCTATCGCCACAGCCTGTATCTGCGGGAGCCCCAGGATAAGCCCGTTCTGCGCACAGAGGATCTGGAGTTTATCCCCTGCGGCCCGGAGGACGGGCAGCTGGAGGCGCTGCTGCACCGGAGCGCCCCCGCCGGGGCCCAGGGCCTGCTGCGGGCCTTGGGGCACACCGGAGACGATGTGCTGCTGCTGTGCCACGGAAAGGAAAAGACCGTGCTGGGGGCGGCGACCTACTGCTGCATGGACTCCCAGCACCTGTTCTCCCGGCTGGGCAGCGCGGAGCTGGCGGCCTTTGTACGGCAGAACGCCGGAGGGCGGACGCTGCTGCTCAGCGGCCTGTTCGTGCCCTCCTCCCCTCAGCAGGAGGAGCTGGGCCAGCTTCTGTTAACGGAGGTACTGACCTTGGCCCTGGGGCGGGAGTATACCTACGCAATCTATGAGCCCCTGGAGGGCTTTGCCGACGCCTGGATACGCCAGGAGCTGCATCTGCAGGGCTTTTTGCCTGTCCCGGAGGGGGTGTCCCGCAGCGCGCTGGCGGTGGATATGCGTCAGCCCATCATCCTCAGCAACAATGTAGACACCACCATCAAGCCTCCCCTGTCCACGGCTCCGTCCGTGGTGGCGGCGGTGGCGGCGGCCCACAGGCGGCTGCAGGAAATGCTCACCCATTTGCAGCCGGGAAGCCTGGTTTTGAGTCTGTCCGCCGGGGTTATTTACCACAGGCTGCTGCAGCGCATTACGGAGTGCAACGGTGTGCCGGAGGTGCAGACCGTTCCCCGCAGGCTGGGGCCCGACATCTGCGTGCCCTACGGCAAGCTCCTGCGCGGGGTTATCGTGCCCAACACCGTCACCAAGACCCTGCGCACGGATAAGGTGTACGAGCCGGATCTGTCCTCCTATTCCATTGAAGCCTACCCCGATTATTCCCCCCTGGAGGATCAGGTGCGGACCATCCGCGCCTTTGACCGGCCCGCTATTTTGGTGGACGATGTGCTTCACGACGGCAAGCGCATCCGGCGGCTTGACCCGCTGCTGCGCAGGACCGGGACGGAGGTAAAAAAGGTCCTGGTGGGCTACCTCACCGGCACGGGCCGGGATCTGATGGAGAGCCTGGGCTATGACGCGGAGGGGGTCTACTATCTGCCAAATCTGCGAATGCGCTTTGTGGAGTCCACCCTGTATCCCTTTATCGGCGGCGACACCATCCGCCGCAGCCAGCGGCCCGAGGGGGGGCTGCAGCCATCGGTAAACCGAGTGCTGCCCTATGCGTCCCCGGAGTTTTCCCCCCTGGACCCGGAAACCGCCTGGGCCCTGAGCCTGTGCTGCGTGGAGAACGCCCGGAATATCCTCCTGGCTCTGGAGACGGAGTACCGCCGGGCCTTTGCACGAAACCTGACCCTCAGCCGTCTCAGCGAGGCGGTGATCCTGCCCCTGTGCCCGGATAAGGGCGGCAGCATGGCCTATGACCTGAGCCGGGGCGCCTCCACCTATCTGGATGACGACATTGAGCTATTAAAGCGGATGCGCTTTGGACGGAAGGAGACAACAGTATGAAGTATTATCGCCTGGGGGCCCATAGCCTCTGCGCCTGGGAGGCCCTGCCCTATGAGGAAATAACGGCTCTGCCCCGGTCGGGAGAGATCCTGTTCCTGTTTGCAAGAGAAATGCTCACGGGCCGGGAGACCTTCCCTGTGACGGACGCGGCACTGCTGACGGCGGAGGAGGGGGTGCAGACCCTGTGCGCCGCCGCCGGACCGGACCTTCCGCCGGAGCTGAGGGACGCTGTCCGAGAGGGCAGAGTCCGGGCGGTAAACCGGCTGCATCCCCGGTGGCAGGAGCTGCTCTCCCCGCTGCCGCGAAAGAAAAAGGTGCGGGTGAACCTCCTGGGCCTGGGGGATGTAGGGGCGACGCTGCTCATGGGGCTGCGGCTGCTGGGGGGCGATGTGATCTCCTCCATCGGCATCTGCGACCTGCGGGAAAATGTCCCCCAGCGGTGGGAATTTGAGCTGAATCAGATTAACCTTCCCGGCCCTTACGATACTCTGCCTCCGGTGGAGATCATCGGCCCGGAGGAGCTGTTCCGGGGGGATGTGTTCCTGTTCTGCGCGTCCCGATTCGTGCCGGATACGGCGGTGAAGGACGGAGATGTGCGCATGGCCCAGTATCAGCTCAACCGGGAGCTGGTGGCCCTGTATGCGAAAAAGGCACGGCAGGCCCGGTACAAGGGGCTTTTCTGCGTGGTCAGCGATCCGGTGGACCCCCTGTGCCGGGCGGCCTTGCTGGAGAGCAACCGGGATGAAGAGGGGAATCTGGACGGCCTGGGGCTGTTTCCCCACCAGGTCCGGGGCTTCGGCCTGGGGGTCATGAACGCCCGGGCGGTCTACTACGCCAAAAAAGACCCGCGGTTTACCGATTTTCTCACCGATGGCCGCAGCTTCGGCCCCCATGGGGAGGACCTGGTGCTGGCCAATTCGGTTTCCGACTACGATGACGCCCTCTCCCGGGAGCTGACGGAGAAGGTGGCCCACGCCAACCTGGAGATGCGCCGGATGGGATTTAAGCCCTATGTGGCTCCGGCCTTTTCCTCCGGAGCCCTGAGCCTGCTTTCCTGCCTGCGGGGACAGTGGCACTACTCGTCGGCTTTTTTGGGCGGCGTGTTCATGGGCGGGCGCAACCGACTGACGGGCCGAGGCGTGGAATTTGAGCGCCTGCCTTTGCCTGCGGCGCTCATTTCGCGCCTGAAAGAGACGGAGGAAAAATTAAAGGCAATTCTATAAACTGGCGAAAATTCCCGTGGAATTTTCTGCCAAAAGGCTTACAGTCTGCTGCGCGCATAATTTTGAGCCATTAGCTCAAAATTTCACACTGGCAGCCTGAGAGGAATTTTTCCCCACGCGCATGTCGCGGTGAAAAATGATTGGAGTTTTCGCGTCTGCGGACGCGAACTCTGCGAGGCTTTTTTGATACGAAGTATGAAAGAAGGGGTAAAATGCCGCTGACCGTTCTTTTGCCGAAAAATGAATGCAGCCCCGCTCTGCAGGAGATGCTTACACCCCTGCTTCCTGCGGGGAGCGTTTTTGCCGACCCGGAAAAGGATTTGGACACCCTGAGAGGCCGTCGGCTCCTGTTTGCCGTGGCACTGGACCGGGGCGGGTGCAACGAGGCCTACTACCGTATGCTCTCCCGCCTGCGGCGAAATGCGGACCTGCTTTCCGGCTGCATAGGGGGGGTGGTGGTCACCGGGGAAGGGGAGCTTTACACCAAGGATGTGGCCCGGGACATGGTATTTGCCGCCAACCAGGCCGGGTGCGCCTTTTTGGGCCGCCCTTTGGTGGAGGCCACCGGGTCTATGCGCAATTTCCGGGTCCAGGCGCAGATCGGCGGCGTAGACGAGAAAACGGCCTTCCGGGCCGCGGTGGCGGAGCTGATAGACCGGCTGCTGACCTGGGAAAAGCCCGGACCCGTCCGCCGCGTCCTGGCCCTCCACGCCTCTCAGCGCAGCACCTCCAATACCCTGGCCTTTTGGGAGCTGGTGCGCACGAATCTGCCATCGGAGATAGCGGTGGAGGAGATCGGCCTGCGCAACGGCACCGTGCCCGACTGCAACGGATGCAGCTACACCGCCTGCCTCCACTTCGGCGAGCAAGGGAGCTGCTTTTACGGCAGCGGACCCATGGTGGAGGAGGTGTACCCGGCGGTGCGTCGGTGCGATGCGCTGGTGATGCTCTGCGCCAACTATAACGATGCCCTCTCTGCCAACCTCACCGCCTGCGTCAACCGTCTGACGGCCCTGTTCCGCCAGCAGCGGTTTTACGAAAAGCGCCTGTTTGGCCTGGTGGTCTCCGGCTACTCCGGCGGCGACCTGCTGGCCCGGCAGCTGATTTCGGCCCTGAATATGAACAAATCCTTTTTCCTGCCGCCCTACTTTTGCCTGCTGGAAACGGCCAATGAGCGGGGGAGCCTGGTGCGTCTGCCGGGGATCGCCCAGCGGGCGTCGACCTTTGCCGGGCGTATAGCCGGTGCATGAGAATGAGACTGCCGATAAGGTGGCAGGAATTACGATAACGATAAGGAAGGGTGTCCCGCACCACTGAAGGCTGGCGCGAGGGCCGGGGCACCGCAGGGGAGGAAAGGACTATGTTTACAGGAGAACACCTGATTTGGATAGGTCTGTGCGCGGCGTTTATCGCCGCCATGACGGTGCTGAGCCGCCGGAATAACTGGACGCTGCGCCGGGCCGGAGGCGTTATGACGGTCATCTGCGTCTGCAGTGAGGTCAGCAAGATCATGAGCGATATGCAGGCCAGCCCCTACGGGGGCATGACCCTGGCGCCTCAGTCGCTGCCCTTTCATCTGTGCAGCATGATGATCTTTGCCGTTTTGTATATCACCTTTGGCCGGGAGGGCCGGGGCAAGCAGGCGGTGATAGATTTCGTGGCCGTCATGGGGACTCTGGGCAGCTTTTGCGCCCTTATGATCCCCACCAACGGTACCGATTTTACCCGTATCGGTGCCTACCAGTGCTTTGTATACCATGGGGGACTTCTGTGGTTCAGCCTGTATTTGCTGCTTTCGGGCCGGGCCAAGCTGGGGCGGCGGGCGCTGGTGCGGAATTTGACGATCCTGACGGGGCTGGCTTTCGGAATGATCTATGTGAACGGGGCGCTGTCGGTCTACGGGACGAATTTTATGTACCTGGTGCGGCCACCCCTGGAGGGACTGCCGTATTTGAATCTGGAGAGCGGCTGGTATGCCTATTTCCTGCGGCTGATTGCCCTGGGTGCGGCCATAGTGACGGTGTTTCACCTGCCGTTTCTGGTGCGGGAGCGCCGCGGGAAAAAGGAGCGGGAGGCGGCCCGATGAAGCAGGCAGCCTTTCACAGCCCGGACCTGCATATGCATAGCGTGTATTCCGACGGTACAGATACGCCCCGGGCTCTTTTGCAGAGGGTTCGGGCGGCCGGGCTGGACATTTTCGCCCTGACGGACCACGATACCGCCCAGGGCTGCGCCGCCGTGCGGGCCCTGCTGGAGCCCGGGGATGCGGCCTTTGTAGAGGGCATCGAGTTCTCCTGTCAGGACGGAGAGGGAAAGTACCATGTGCTGGGCTACGGCTTTGATGCGGAAAAGCCCTCCATCCGGGCAGCGGCGGACTTTGCCCACCACACCCGTATTTTGAAGATGCAAAACCGCTTTGGCTATTTAGCCCGTCGCTTCGGCTTCACCTTTACGGAGGAGGAGCGCTCGCAGCTGCTGGCCCTGAAAAACCCCGGTAAGCCCCATTTTGTGGACATGATGCTGAAAAAGGGCTATGTCAAAACAAAAATGGAGGGATTCGAGGCCTTTTCCGGCTGCCCGGACACAGAGCCGACCTTGTCGCCGGAGGAGGCTATAGACGCTATTATCCAAGCGAACGGGATACCTGTGCTGGCCCACGGCATTTTGGCGGATGGGTCGAAAAAACTGTCGGAGGAGGAAATCGCAGGCCGGGTGGTGCGGCTGAAGGCGGCGGGGCTTCGGGGCCTGGAGTGCTATTATTCCGCCTTCACGCCTCGGCAGCGGGAGATTATGCTGGCCCTGGCAGAGCGCTGCCGCCTGCTGGTGACGGCAGGCAGCGACTACCACGGCACCAACAAGGCGGTTTCCCTGGGGCAGACCGGCGGCGCCGACCCGGTACGGCTGCAGGGCTTTTATGAGGCCGTGGCGGATTTGATTTGAGAAAAGCAATATACTGCCCGATAAAACGGCAGAATTTGCGATAACGCTAAAGAAGGGTGCCCCTTACCACCGAAATAAGCCCCCATTCCCTGCTTCCGGGGAATGGGGGCTTGGCGGTGGTGGGGGATTTGCAGGGACAGACGGCTCCGGGGCGGGAGCCTCCCTGCGGGCAGTAAAGTGCAGGATGGGGGCAAGCTCACGCGCCCTGCAAAAATTGCAGCTGCTGCACGGCTTCCCAGACCCGTTGCCGGGCCTCCTCCACCCGGTCCTGGGCCTGGAGGATCTGAGACTGGACCATCCAGTCCACAAAGAAATTGTCGCAGAAGGTGTCAAAAAAACGGGTGAAGCTGTCAAAGCGCAGCTGAATGTCCGCATACATCTGCACATCCGCCAGCTCCCGGCCAAAGGCCCGCAGCTCCTGCTCCGCCCGGTCCATGGCCCGCTGGGCATCGTCCATTTTAGAGTGCTTGAGGAGGCTGCTGAGAAAGCCGCCGCCCAGCATATCCCATAATCCCAGGCCCCGGGCGGCCTGCAAATGCCGGGCGGCCTCCTCCAGGGCCCTCAAGGCGCGGTTTCCGGCGTCGATGGCCTCGCGTATCTCGGTATTTTTGTCTTTCATCGTGGCTCCTTTCTTGAAAAAAGCGCAGGCTTCTGCTATACTCGGCTATAAGGATGCGCCGGATTGCCGGCAGCAAAATAACGCAAAGGAGAAATGGCTATGTTTTTGGATTTTTCTTCCATGCAGGAGGTGGCCGTGCCCCATTTTAAGGGCGGTGAGGGACAGGCGCTGGTGCGCAAATTCGAGGACGAGCAGGGAAAAATTCTGATTCTGACTCTGCCCGCCAGCAGCACCATCGGCCCGCATGTCCATGAGGGCAGCTATGAGGTGATGCACTTCCTCTCCGGCACCGGTGTCTGCACCGATGACGGCCGGACCGTGGACATCCGCCCCGGCATGACCCACTACTGCCCTCCGGGCCACAGCCACAGTGTGGTGAACACCGGCACCGAGCCCCTGGTCATTCTGGGCGTGGTACCCAATGTGAAGTGAATAAATCTGCCGGGAAAGCCGCGCTTTTCCGGCCGGGTCAAAAGGCTTGCCATCTCTCAAGTAAAAGATGGCAAGCCCTTTCTGTTTTACAGGCGCTTTTCCAGGTTCTCCCGGATGGCGGCAATAAACGCCTCGCTGGTGACGGCGCGGGCAGACACGCCCTCATCCACCAGGCCCACCAGATCCTTGGTCATGGTGCCCTGGTTCAGGGTGTCAAAGCAGGCTCCCTCCAGCTGCCCGGCGAAATTCTCCAGGTCAGTAAGCCCGTCCAGCTGGCCGCGCTTGTGCAGGGCGCCGGTCCAGGCAAAGATGGTGGCCATGGGGTTGGTGGAGGTCTTTTCCCCCTTCAGGTGCTTGTAATAATGCTTGGTGACGGTGCCGTGGGCGGCCTCATACTCGGTGGTGCCGTCCGGGGCCACCAGCACGGAGGTCATCATGGCGAGGCTTCCGAAGGCGGTGGAGACCATGTCGCTCATCACATCGCCGTCGTAGTTCTTGCAGGCCCAAATGAACCCACCCTCCGAGCGGATGACCCGGGCTACGGCGTCGTCGATAAGGGTGTAAAAATAGGTGATGCCCAGCTTTTCAAACGCCGCCTTGTAGTTTTCAAATTCCTCCTCAAACACCCGCTTGAACTCGCCGTCATAGACCTTGGCGATGGTGTCCTTGGTGGAAAACCACAAGTCCTGCCGGGTGTCGATGGCATACTGGAAGCAGGAGCGGGCAAAGGAACGGATGCTCGACTCCTTGTTGTGCTGGCCCTGCCAGACGGTGGGGCCGTCTACCTTTTGGACGGAAACGGTCTGCTCCGCGCCGCTCCGGCCCCGGAAGGTGAGAACGCACTCGCCAGGCTCGGTGGTGTATAGATCCACGCTCTTATACACATCCCCGTAGGCGTGCCGGGCGATGGTGATGGGCTTTTTCCAGTTCTTCACCACAGGGTGAATGGAGTCGATGAGAATGGGGGCGCGAAACACCGTGCCGTCCAGAATGGAGCGGATGGTGCCGTTGGGGCTCTTCCACATCTGGGTCAGCTGCGGATACTCCTCCATGCGCTGCTTGTTGGGGGTGATGGTAGCGCATTTTACGGCCACACCCAGGCGCCGGGTGGCATTGGCGGCCTCCACCGTCACCCGGTCCTCCGTCTCGTTCCGGTGCAGCAGCCCCAGGTCATAGTATTCCGTTTTCAGGTCCACAAAGGGCAAAATCAGCTGCTCCTTTATCATGGCCCAGAGGATGCGGGTCATCTCGTCGCCGTCCATCTCCACCAGGGGGGTGGTCATTTTGATTTTCTCCATGGTCTCACTCCTTATTCCGGGCGGCGTAGTAGTTCATGAGGCAGCCGTCCAAAATGATCTCTTTTTCGTCCGCCGTCAGACCCTTGATGTGCAGCAGCAGGTCATGTACGCTGCCGTCCCGGCAGATGACCTTGGCGGGAATGTCCTCCCGGCCCTGCTCCACCGCCTGACGGATGTGGGGCACGAACACGCAGTCGCCGCTCTCATAGTCGAAGGGCGTGCCCTCGTCCAGAGTGAAGGGCAGGATGCCCCAGTTGATGCAGTTGCTGCGGTAGCGCTTGGTGGCGAACTGATAGCAGATATTGGCAAAGCCCCCCAGTACCTTCTGGCAGGAGGCGGCCTGCTCCCGGGCAGAGCCGTCGCCGGGCTTATTGGCAAAGACGCAGGAGCCGAACTGGGTGCTTTCCGCCAGCCGGTCGGCATCGCCCACCTGAGAAAGCACCTGGCGCAGATGCTCACTCAAGGTCCCCTCTCGCCGGGCCGTTTCCTGCCGGGCCACAGCCTTGGACCTATCCACATACTCCGGCACCCGGCGGCTGAGGGTGAACTCAGCCAGGCGCAGGGGATTGCTGCGGTAAGACGAGGTCTCTCCGGAGGGGATCAGCTCATCGGTGGTGGTCACCGGGTCGTGGATCACCGCCGCCAGCTCCACCAGCAGGTTCTCGCTCAGCTGGTACATCTTGGGCCAGTCGGTGATGTTGGGGCCCATCTGCAGCTCCACAGAGGGGTCTGCCTTGCCGAAGCCGTAGTATACGCGGTTTTTATACACGGTATCATCAAAATGATATTCGTGGTGTACGGGGGTGTAGTCCAGGTCTGTGGCCGGGGTGATGCGTCCGCCGTTTGCGGCGGTGGCGGCAATAGACCGGGCATCCATCAGGCACACGCCCGCAAACTGTCCCTCGCCGGGCTTGCTGCCCTCCCGGTTGGGAAAGTTCCGGGTGGTGTGGCGCAGACTAAGGCCATTGTTGGCGGGTACATCTCCCGCACCGAAGCAGGGGCCGCAGAAGCTGGGCTTGATAATGGCCCCGGACTCCAGCAGATCCGCCGTGGCACCCAGCTTCATCAGCTCCAGGGAAACCGGCACCGAGGTGGGGTACACATCGAAGCTGAAGGCTCCGGACCCGGTAAATTTGCCCCGGAGGATGTCCGCCGCCTCTGCGATATTGTCAAACAGGCCCCCGGCACACCCGGCGATGACGCCCTGGTCGGCCCACACGCCGCCGTCGTGAATTTTGTCCGTCAGCTGGGGGTCCGCCTTGGGGAAGCGCCGCCGGGCATCGGCCTCCACGCCCTTGAGGATTTCCTCGGCGTTTGCCAAAAATTCTTTGATAGTATAGGCATTGGATGGGTGGAAGGGCAGGGCGATCATAGGCTCCACCTTGTCCAGCTCAATGGTAATGTACTTGTCATACCAGGCAACCTCTCCCGGGTGCAGGGGCTTATAGTCCTCGGGGCGGCCATGGGTACGGAAGAAGCCCTCCGTCACCTGATCCGTCTCCCAGATGGAGGAGAGGCAGGTGGTCTCGGTGGTCATCACATCAATGCCGTTGCGGTAGTCAATGGGCAGGTCCCGGATGCCCGGGCCGCAGAACTCCAGCACGCAGTTATTTACAAACCCCGTCTCAAAGGTGGCCTTCACTAGGGCGATGGCCACATCGTGGGGGCCCACGCCCTTTTTGGGCGTTCCGGTGAGATACACCAGCACCACCTTGGGCATGGGCACATCCCAGGTGTTTTTCAGCAGCTGCTTGGCAAGCTCCGGGCCGCCCTCGCCCACGGCCATGGTGCCCAGGGCGCCGTAGCGGGTGTGGGAGTCGGAGCCCAGGATCATCTTGCCGCACCCGGCCAGCTCCTCCCGGGCGTAGGAGTGGATGACGCTCTGATTGGCGGGCACATAGATGCCGCCGTACTTCTTGGCGGCGGACAGGCCGAACATATGGTCATCCTCGTTGATGGTGCCGCCCACGGCACACAGACTGTTGTGGCAGTTGGTCAGGGCGTAGGGGAGGGGAAATTCCTTCATGCCGGAGGCTCTCGCCTGCTGGATGATGCCCACATAGGTGATGTCGTGGGACACCATGGCGTCAAAGCGCACCTGCAGCCGCTCCGGATCGCCGCTTACATTGTGGGCCTGCAGGATCTGCCAGGCCATGGTGTTCTCCCGGGCCCGGGCGGCGGGCACGGGGGCTGTTTCCGTCAGTTGGCCGTTTTCCAGGAAAACGCCCTTATCAAAGCACTGGATCATACAATATCCTCCTTGCGTAAAACCAATTCAAAATACTATACCACACTTCTCACCGTTACTCAATAGGTATGGCCACCTGCGTGATAAATTTATTCGCATCCGAGTGGTGGGCCGGGCCCTCCAGATAGATATGGCGGCAGGTTCCCTTAGGCCGCAGTCCGTGCTGCCGGGCATAGTCCAGCAGCTTTTCCCGTATTCGGGGAATATCGGTGTAATCCCCATGGAAAAACACGCTCACCGCCCGTTCCTTTTCCCACTGCTCCACGCCGTCTCCGCGGCTGCCCTGGGGCACCGCCACGCAGAAGCGGGTGTCGTCGGTGTCCTCCAGGGGGTAGGCCAGCAGGAACATCCGCTTGGAGCTGTCGCTTCCGTACAGGCGCATAGCCTCCGGGATCACCTGCCGGAAAATCTCCATTCGATGGGCCACCGTAGGGGTGCTGCAGCGGCGGATATACACCGTCTGGGCCGGGATCTCCCGCACCTCGATGGCATCCTCCTCATTTTCGCTGACCCGCAGGCGGAGCTTTTCGATGCACAGGTCCAGTTCGTCCCGCATATTCTCCAGCCGCCCGATAAATTCCCGCAGGTCGGCCTTGTCCTCAAAGTAGAGCTTTATTTCGTCCAGGGAGATGCCCAGGGACTGCAGGCGGCGGATGGCCCGGATGCGGGTCACGGTGTCGGTGGTATAGTAGCGGTTGCCGCCCTTGCCCTCCTTCACATCGGGGTGTACCAGCCCCTTATCCTCGTAGTTGAGCAGGATGCGGCGGGTGATGTGCAGAGATTTTGCCACCTCGCCTATCGACAGTAAATGCGGATTGTTGTTTTTCATGGCTTCTCCGTTCGCTTTCAATAATTTTACAGCTTTTTTCAAAAAAAGGCTTGCATCGTACACCGGTGTACGGACTATACTCCATTATAAATGAAATGTCAGAATTTGCAAGAAAATAAATTGGGTGAAACCCATCCCAAGGAGGAAGAAAGATGAAAAAACGCATAGGAAGCCTGCTCATGGCCCTGGTCCTGGCCCTCAGCCTGGTCCCGGCCACGGTGTGGGCAGCGGACGGCGCGACGGAAGTCGGCACCTTTGAGGAACTGAAACAAGCGGTTTCCGACAAGGCCACCGACATCGTCGTGACGAACGACATTGAGCTGACGGAAAGACTGACGGTCGCCGCCGGCATCACCATCCGCAGTCAGGAGGGCAGCGTCTTCACCCTGAAGCGCTCCGAGTCATTTACGCCCGCATCTGACAATACGGATTACAGATTTAAATTGGACGACGGCGCCGATCTGACCTTCCGGAACATTATTCTGGACGGCAACAAAGAGGCCGGACAGGCAAAAAACGGATTTTTCCGCGTGTCCAGCACGAATGCCAAGCTGACCCTGGGCCGGGATGCCACCATCCAAAACTGTTCTGCCATCAACGGCGGCAGTGCCATCAGCTTGGTACTGGGCAGTGTGGTCATGGAGCAGGGCAGCGCTATTAAAGACTGCACGAACACCTCCAAGGGTGGTGCTATTTATATCTACCGTGAGCCTCAGGGGTCCTGGGACAAGGATGCCGCCACCCTCACCATGAAGGGCGCCACCATCTCCGGCTGCTCTGTCGCTGACACCTACGGCCGCGCTACGGGCGGTGCTATCTACGCCTATGGCCGGGTGACCATGGACATTCAGGACAGCACCATCCAGAACAACACCGCCACCGGTAACGGCGGCGCCATCTATGGCGCGTCCACCAATTACTCCGGCGATATTGTCCTGAACCTCAGCGGCACCACCATCACCGGCAACACCTCCGCGGCGCTGGGCGGCGGCGTGTACTTTAACGGCACCACCTTCACCGTCAGCGGTGTCACCAACATCACCGGCAACACCGGCAAGGGCAGCTCCAACAATGTGTACCTGGCCGCCGGGAAGACCGTCAGCGGCTCCGGCCTGCAAGAGGGCAGTCAGGTCGGCATTTCCGGCGCAAACATCCCCTCCACCCTGGTCACCGGCTATGCCGACGACAGCGAAGCCGGCTATTTCACCGCCGACCGCACCGACACCAAGCTCAAGGCCACCGGCGACGGTCTTGAGCTGGTGGGCAAGGAGGACCATACCCACTGCATCTGCGGCCGTACCGACTGCCAAGAGACCGGCACCGGCCATCGGAAGATCACCTGCAAGGGCGTCAGCAGCCTGGACATGGTGAAGACAAAGGGCAGCTACTACCTGCTGAACGATGTGACCCTCACCAAGACCTGGAAGGCTCCCTCCGGGATCACGCTGTGCCTCAACGGATTCTCCATCCAGGGCGCGGCACGTACGGCGGCCCTCACTTTGAGCACATACGGCTCTATTTTTAACCTCACCGACTGCGGCAGTACCGGCAAGGTCACCAGTACCCCCTATGGCAGTGAGGGAAACCGTCACGACTCCAGCGGCGTTGTCGTTGCGAAGGATGTTACCTTCAACCTCTATAACGGCAGCATCTGCGACCTGAGCTTGGACGCGTATCAGAACGATCTCCTGGCAGGCGCTGTGGAGGTCAACGGTACTTTTAATATGTATAGCGGCTCCATCAAGGATAACCAGGGCGATGCACTGCAGCCCACCAGCACCAAGCCCTACACCGGCGGCGTGCTGGTAAACTCCACCGGTGTCTTTAACCTCTATGGCGGTGAGATCTCCGGCAACTACTCCAGCAATAAAGAAGCGACCTGGGCTGTTGCCTACAATGGCGGCGCCGTGAATGTAAACGGCGGTAAGTTCTATATGTATGGCGGCGTTATCAAGAATAATACCGCCGGTACGAGCAAGTCGCTCAGCAACGGCGGCGCTGTGTATATCGGCGCTGGCGGCAAATTCACCATGACCGGCGGCGAAATTTCCGGCAACACAGCCACCCGCAACGGCGGCGGCGTGGCCGTGTACAACGGCGCCTTCACCATGTCCGGCGATGCCAAGATCTCGAACAACATCGCCAAGCAGGACTATAACGCTGTTGAACACCTGGGCGGTGGCGTCTATGTGGGCGCTTCCGGCAAGTTCACCATGTCCGGCGACACCGTCATAAGCGGTAACCTGGCCCACAGCGGTTACGCCGACAGCAACGCCCAGGGCGGCGGCGTCTATGTCAGTGAGGGCGGCACCTTCACCATGAACGACAACGCCTCCATCAAGTCCAACACCATGAAGGAGCAGTATACCAACACTGCGAAGAGCGTCTGCGGCGGCGGCGTGTTCGTAGGCGGCACCCTGAACCTGGGCGGCGGCTCCATCGAGGACAACACTGCTGTGTATGAGGGCGGTGGCCTCTATCTGGACACCAAGGGTACCGTGAACCTGGGCACCGGCACCATCACCGTCCGGAATAACACCTCCGAAAAAACCACCGGGCACAACCTCTATCTCCCCGGCGCGAAGAAGCTTATAGCTCCGGCGGCTCCGGCGGACGGCAGCCACATCACCCTCTCCCTGCCTTTGGCGCGCATTCAGAAGGCGGAGGGTACCGCGGTCATCACCAACTCCGGCAAGGATATTCGTAACGGCGACAGCCGCTTCGCCTTCGAGGCGGAAAAGATCACCCTGGTCCGTGACGGCGACGGCGAAGATGTGCTGGCCAGGATACCGGCTCACACCCACGATGGCATTACCTACACCCCCGTCTATTCGCTGGCCGAGATCCCCAGCAATGCCACCGGCAGCTATTACCTGCTGCAGGATTCCAAGATGTCCAGTAGTGTGACCGTGGGCGCGAATAACACCGTAAATGTCTGCCTCAACGGCCACAAGAGCGAGCCTATCTACTTCAAAAATAACGGCACTCTGAACATCACCGACTGCAAGCATGGCACCGTAACCCCCGGCTACATCACCGGCTATTCCTACAACTCCGGCGGCACCTACAACATCGAGAATGCCTCCGGCAGTACTCTCAACCTGACCAATGTGACCGTGAAGGAGAAAACCGGCAGCACCTTTATCTCGGCTACAGGTGCCACCGTCAACATCAGCGGCTGCGAATACTCTAATAACGGGAGCGGCTTCCTGGTGGCCTCCACCGGCAGCAAGGTCACGGTAACAGACAGCACCTTTAAGAATAACACCATGCGCGCCCCCACCCTCTGGTACACGGACCAGGGCGCAACCACGGGCACCTTCACGGTGAAGAACTGCACCTTCACGGGCAATGCCAATACCTACAGCAATGTAAATTACGAAACCAGCCGGGGCTGCGCCATCAACAGCGGCTGCCCGGGCACTACCCTCATTGAAAACTGCACCATCACCAAAAACCTCTCCCACGGCGACGGCGGCGGCATCTACCTCTACGGCAAGGGCACGGCCACCATCAAAAATACCACCGTTGAGGATAACGAATCCCAGTGGCACGGCGGCGGCATCACTGTGGACAGCGCCAACGCCCCCGTTTTCACCGGCAAGGTCGTGGTGCAGAACAACAAGTCCCGCATTCCCTATAATGCCTACTATCAGGACATGACGACCGTTGTCACCTGCAATGTTATGATAATAGGCTACACAGGCTCCCGCTGCGCCATCACCACGGACAGCGGCTTCAATGCCGGCGCCAGCAAAATCGGCCTCAGCGCCTGGGATATTCCCTCCCTGGTGGTTTCGGGCAACACCAGCACTAAGGGCTTCCACGCAGACGACAAAGACCACTTTGTCCTGCGGCCTACCACCGACAAGTCCGGCCCTCTGCTGACCTCGGGGAATACCGGCCTGGAGCTGTGGCACAACGGTAAGGGCCACACCCACTGCGTCTGCGGCACCGGGGAAAATACCGCCGACAGCACCCACACCCACGAAAAGCTCAACTGGATCGGCGTTACCGAGCTGAAAGACCTGCCTGCGGGCAACTACTACCTGCTGCGGGGATATTCCGAAGCCTGGGCCCCCACCAAGGACATCAACCTCTGCCTCAATGGCTTGGGCATCAGCAGCGGTGCCGGGGACAACGCGATCATTGATGTGGATGACAGCAATAAGGTCGCCGTCACTGACTGCAACGAGAGCAAGCCCGGCACGATCACCGGCAGCGGCTGGTACGCCCGGGGCGTGTATGTGACCTCCGGCTCCACCTTTACCCTGTGGAACGGCAAGCTCACCGGCCTCTATGATATGAGCGGTAGCTCCAGCTATAATATTCAGAATGGCGGCGGCGTGAGGATGAATGGCGGCAAATTCGTCATGAACGGCGGCTCCATCAGCGCCCGGTCCACAAACGGCCACGGCGGCGTGGTATATATGTATAGCGGGACCTTCATTATGAACGACGGCTCCCTCAGCGGCAAGGCCCTCAAC
>UMLW01026211.1_pt1 | contig 28717 bp, 50 predicted proteins | sample 1966601 | NCBI WGS metagenome assembly UMLW01 (sample SAMEA4836211, study PRJEB28245) | human gut metagenome | biome: gut microbiome; material: fecal sample | place: Denmark | collected 2008 | reverse complement strand
ATATTTATGTTATATTTTATATAGCTTATTTTTTATGTTTAAAAATAAATTTAAAAATATTTAAAATAAGTATTGACTTTTATATTCATTGTGTTATAATAAAATCAAGTTAAGGAACTAAACAAAATAAGAAAACAACAGAGAGGTAAGAAAAAAATGAAGAAAAGAACATTTAAAACAGAAATGAAGTTAGATTTGCGTCAACCAAGATTAAATAAAAATAATACCATTGAAGAGTACACGGAACAATTGGTAGACAAAAATGAGTATCACAATATAAAGGCAGTTTGTCCAATGGCTTTTATTATGAATAACACAGAGTTCGAATGTTTTAAAAACAGTCTATTAAAAGATTATGACTTCTTAAAAGATGTTCCTTGTGGATGTGAAAAAGATTATACACAGTATGTTGTGATGATTGTAAATGAGAAAACGAAACAAAAGTTTTTTGTAAATACACAAGGTTATAGTTATGCAAGATATTGTTTATTTGATTAAAAAATATAATTAAGGGGTTGACAAGTTCAACTCTTTGATATATAATTAAGACATAAAGAACAAAGAAAACAACCGTAGAAGAAAGGAAACAAGACAATGAGTAAATATGTAAAAAGAGGAACATTAGTAATTGACACAGAGACAAACAAGAAAATGTACCCAGTAGGAAAATGGAACACTTATTCACATGTGTTCTATAACTACAATGACAGATGTTTCAATAACATGATGGAGCAGAACACAGAAAAGAGTTACGAACAGTTTGAAACAGCCGAGAGATTGCTGGAACTGTTCGAGAGAAATCCGAGAGTGAATGGCATTGTATATGCATACTATGAGGATTACAGAAAAATGCGTGATGTAATTGAAGCATATGTGTTTAGACATGGTGGAAGAATTTAGTTAAAAAAGTTTTGATTATACTATTGACAGATAAAAATGTTAGTAGTATAATCAAAACATAAAATAAAACAGAGAACAAGTTGGAGGAAAACAAAATGAAAGATAATAGAATTGTGAGAGCAGAACTTTTAAATGAGGAAACAAAGAAACCGTTAATGGATGCAGTAGAAGAACTTAGAAAACAGGTTCTTGGAGAAAGCAAAATAAAATATCCAGAGCAGTATGTTATTGAGATAAATGGCAAACGGTATGACAAGAGATTTTATAAAGGAGCAATGTAGAATGAAAAAAAGAAAGTTGTCCAGATGGACAAAAGAAGCAATAGAAACTATTGGAACAATAGCAATTACTATTGCAGTGGGATATGCAATGTTAATAATTTTTGGATTATTTTTTTGTTGACAAATAAAATATTATGTGTTAATATATAAGAGTAGTAAATAGCAAACAGGAGGAACATACAATGGAATACAATAACATGAAGGTTGCAGAGTTAAGAGAGGAAAGCAGAAAAAGAGGTTTAACACTTGAAAGTAAAGGTCACAAGTTTACAAAGGCAGAGTTAATTGAAAGATTAACAAAATATGACCTCGAAAACAAAGATACACAGGAAGATATTGATAAAAAGATTTCTGAGTGTGTAGAAGTGACAGAGGAAACAAAACAGGAAAACAAAACAAACAAGGTAACAAAAGTTTACCATGCAGAAAATGTTGAAAACAGAATTTCATTTGCGAAAACGCTTGATGAAATCATTGAAAAGTATGGGCATGAAAAACAGCAGAGAGTATATGATGAAAACCTTATGGTTGGTTCATTAGTTGTATTCATGCACTATGTAGAAGCAAAAGATGGAAACATCTATAAAAAACTTAGAACAGCGAAAGTTGTTGGAGTAAACAGAAAACAGCGCAAAGTTAGAGTAAAAACATTACTTGGAACAGAATTGGAGTTGCTTTTCTCAGACTTGTTTTATATCAGAAAAGATGATGAAAGAAGTTCGTACCCTATGGACATCAAAGAGTTTTTGAGAAACAAGAGAACTGAGAAAGGACGGGCGTTGATTAATGAAAAACTCAACTACAACAATTAAAGACAGTGTAAGGCGTTTATATGAATTACAACAGGAGAAGAAGAACTTCGACAAATACTATAATGAAGTACGAAACAAAGAGCAGGTAAGTATTTCAAATTTCATGTTTTCAAACCTTGAAAAAGGAACTGAAACATTTGAAATAACTTTAGACGATGGTTATAAATACTACAAGGATAACAAACAGTTGAAAATAACAAAAGTAAGAACAAAGAAAATTACTTGGTTACTTGATAAGCTGAAAGAAAAGTTATCAAAGGAAACACAGAAACAAGTTATCAACAAAACGTATACAATAAAAGATTTCAATGGACTTGTAAAGTATCTAAAAGCGTGTGGTGTTGATGCAAAAAAGTTTAAAAAATACATTGAAGTACAGGAAGAGTTGAACGAAGCAGAGTTGAACAGACTGTATGAAGTAGGTAAAATTAGCAAAAAAGAAATAAACGGTTGCTATGAGTTAAAACTCGGAGAGCCTTATATAAGAATCACAGAAAAGAAACAGGGAAATGAAGAGGATTTATGATGGCAAAGACCTAGCAAGAGTATTAATCTACTACGGATTAGTATATGACATAGAGCAAGCAGAGTTCAATATAATTTGTCCTTTCCATGATGATATAAACCCTAGCATGAGAATAACATTGAATGATGGTACATTTTACTGTTTTGGATGCGGAGTAAACGGAAATGCCTATGACTTTGTAAAACTTGCAAATCCAGAATTAAATGAATTACAATGTTGTATTCTTTTGGAACAAATAATAAACAGTGAAGAAATAAAACAAATTAATGTAAAGTTTAAAAAGAAAAGAAAGAAAAACAATAAACAAGCATTGATTGAAGCACACGATTATTTTTATGGATTAAAAAGCATTGATTGGAACAAAGCCGAAACAAAAGAACAAATTGAAACATTGAACTATATGAAGCAAAGAGGTTTTAATGCAAGAGCATTGAACATAGCAGATTGTAGAACAAATTACAACGTAGCTTATCCGTTTGTTTTTCCGATTCTTGACAATGGAAAGTTCAAAGGGTGGGTTGGGCGAACAACAAATAAATACACAGCACAGAAACGCAAGTATTTGTACAATGATGGTTTTAGGAAGCGTGAAACATTGTGCGGAACATATGAAAAAAATAGCGTAGTATTTTTGTGCGAAGGATTTATGGATTATTTGAGCATTAAAACAAGGGGGCATGTAAAAAATGTTTGTGCATTACTCGGATGGCATTTATCAGATGGACAGTTAGAAAAGTTAAAAGCGCAAAACATAACAACAGTTGTATCGGCATTGGACAACGACAAATGTGGAGAAAAAGGAACAGAACTTTTGAAACGCTATTTTAAGGTTGTCAGATTTCCATATCCAGAAGATAAAAAGGATTGTGGGGAAATGTCTGAGGAAGAAATAAAAACGGCTATACGAGCCGTTAAAAGGAGCATAAAGGCACATGAATATTGTGATTGAAGTAAAACTGAAAATGGTTGCATATCATAAATTAACGATGCAAAAATTAAATATTGACAAAGTAATCCGAAGGGAATATAATGAGAACAGCGAAGAATATAAAACACTGGTTGAAATGTATGAGCCAGTATTTAATATGAAACGTGAAGAAAACAAAGATGATTTTGATGCAAAACTTGCAGAATCAATCGGAAAGGATGCAGGGGAACAATTAATTGAATCAGTTGAAAAAATTGCAAAAGTCTATAAAGAAACAATCTTAAATGATAAAAATGGCTGGATTGAATTTGGAGGTTGTGTTTTCAGTGCAAAAGACTTTTGTGCATTACAGATTGATGATTATAAAGTAAGAGTATCAAAAGCGTAAAACAAACAGGAGGATTTAAACAAATGGGAAAAATTAGTATTTCTAAAATCAAAAGTGAGATTCAGAAAAGCGGCAATAGCAAAGGAAAGTTTATGTTCTTCAAAGATGGAACAAAGTATAGAGTCCGTTTCCTCTCAGATATGGAAGAAGGACTTGAAGTTAAAATGCATGACAGTTTTGCATTAGGTGTAAATGTTCCATGCCAGGAACAATATGGGCGTGAATGTGAGTATTGTGAGGATGAAAACCTTAGAACAAGAAACATGTATGCATGGAGTGTGTACGATTATGAAAGCAAGGAAGTAAAGATACTTTTCTTTGCAGTAAATCAGTGTTCGCCAATTCCTTCAATGGCATCATTATACGAAAGCTACGGAACATTATGTGACAGGGATTATGAGATTAAGCAGGTAGGTTCACAGCAAAACAAAACATTTTCAGTCATTCCGCTTGACAAGATGAAATTCAGAAATACAAAAGTAAAAGCACTTTCTGACAGTGCAATTTTAAAATACATTGATAAGGCTTATCCTGCCGATAATAGTGAGGATTTAGAGGAAGAGGATGAGCCAAAGAAAAAGCCAAACAAAACAAAAACAAAGACAAAAGCAAAATCTGAACCTCAGGACGATGATTGGGAAGATGATGAAACAAATGAAACAGATTATGAAAGTATGAAACCGCAGGAACTTTTCAAACTCTGCAAAGAACGTGACATTGATTGTAAACCAAGAAAATCAAAAGAATACTACATTGACCTTTTGGAAGAAGCAGACGAAGAAGAAAACAACGATGATTGGGAAGATGATGATTCAGAGGATGAATGGGAGGAATAAAAAATGTTTATCACAAGAAGAAGATTTGAGCAGGAATTGCGAAGAGCAGAAGCAAAAGGCAGAAGAGAACAGCGTATGGAAATGGAAGCAGAGAGCCGTATGAGTGCAATTAATGCAGACATGTGGAACTCATACAGCAACCTTGCAAAAGAGTGCGACGTAATTCAGAACAGGATTGGACGTATTGAAAGATACCTTGATATGTGTTCTGATGAAAAAGCAAATTAAAAACAATTTTGGGGTTGACATAGTTCAACCCTTTTGTTATAATAGAGAAAAGAAAACAAGAAAACAAAGGGGTGAGAATAATTAAACATTATATAATACGAAATGAGGATTGCAGAAAAACAATGCGATATATGATGCACAAAAACATAAAAGTTGATTGTGTCATTACGTCTCCACCGTATAATACAAGTCGAAAGGTAAGGACTGAAACAGAAATAAAAGAACGTAAATCCAAATATAAATTGTATGACGATGCAAAACCATTCGATGAATATGTTGATTTTATTGTTTCTGTATTACAGAAAGCAAATAAAATTTTAAAAGAAAATGGAACAATTTTGCTGAATATGAGTTATGCAAGTTCCGTAGAGATTGGAATGATTGGTAGCAATTTAATAAAACTATTAAATGAAGTAATTGAGCGAACAGCATTTGATATTGCGGATATAATTGTTTGGAAAAAGAATAGCGCATTGCCGAATAATAGAAGTATGAATAAATGTACAAGGATATGCGAATTTGTGTTTGTATTATGTCGAAAAGAAGAATATAAAACATACAAATCAAACAAAAAATTAACAAAAGAAATTCCAGAAAAAGGATTAAAGTATTATTCAAATGTTTTCAATTTTTTTGAAGCAAAAAATAATGATGGAAAAAATGAATATAACAATGCAACGTATAGTGTTGATATGGTTCATAAGTTATTAGAAATGTATGTGCAAGAAGATTCGGTTGTATATGACCCATTCGCAGGAACTTGTACAACAGCAGTAGCTTGTAAGATGGAAGGCCGAAGGATCAGTTGTATTTGTTCAGAGATAGACAGCGAACAATGTGAGTATGGAAAGGGGCGGTTACAATGAATTTTTTTGATTTACATAGGCATGATGAATACTCATTGTTTGATGGATTCGGAAAACCAGAACAGCTTGTACAGGTAGCAAAAAAACTTGGTTACAGGGCATTAGGAAGTAGCAATCATGGTTCTATTAGTGGATTAATAAAACATTATCAGGCTTGTAATGAAGTAGGTATAAAACCAGTAATGGGGTGTGAAGTGTATTTTCAGCCAAAGTTCAATAAGGAAAAGCCACAGAGAAAAAGCTACCATTTAAATCTGTTTTGCAAGAATTTACAAGGTTATAAAAATTTATGTCATATAATGACAATAGCAAACACAGAACAATTTTATTACAAACCAATTGTTGATTTTAAACTTTTGGAAAAGTACAGCGAAGGAATTATTTGTACAACAGCTTGTATTGCATCAGCAACATCACAAGCAATCATAAATGGAAACAAACAAACAGCAGAGAAGTTATTAGACAAGTTCAAGAGTATTTTTGGAAAAGATTTATATGTTGAGATTCAGCCATATAAAATTGACAATAAAGGAACGCAACAAAGAACAGACTATGTTATGATGGGCATTGCGAAACAAAAACATATTAAATGTATTTTGACAAGCGATTCACATTTTGGAAGTAAAGAAGATTTTGACACATATTGTAAAATGCATGAAATCGGAAAAACAACATTGGATGTAAAGAACACATATTCAGAGCGTTATATGCCGTCAGAATATGAAATAATGGAACGGTTCGCTAATATATATGCAAAGAAATTTAAAAACGCTTTTGGCTTGGCTGAGCGTTTTGTAGATAACATGAAAGAAATCTATGACAAAGTAGAAGAAAATATCTTAGATGGACTTGAACTTGAATTGCCAGACCTTGGACTTGAAGATAGTAAACAAGAATTGTTAAACCTTGTAAAACAGGGATTGAAACAAAAAGGCAAATCAAACAAACAATATATACAAAGATGTAAACATGAACTTGAGGTAATTAATCATCATGGATTCGCAGATTATTTCCTTATAGTAAGAGACTACATTAATTGGGCGAAAGAACATGGAATAGAAGTTGGAAAAGGACGTGGTTCTGTGTGTAACTGTGAGGTAGCATATGCAATAGGAATCACAGATGTTGACAGTATTAAATACAATCTTGATTTTAGTCGTTTTATGCGTAAAGAAAAGAAAACCTTGCCAGATATTGACGTTGATTTTGAAACAGACAGACGACAGGAAGTTATTGATTATGTAATAAGTAAATACAAAGGAAAAGCAATACAAATATGTTCATATGGTATGTATGGAATTGATAACCTTGTAAATGACCTTGCAGGAGTTTGTGGACTTAAAACGACAAAAGAAGTAGACGAATACGAAGCGAGAGAAAATAAACAAACAATTGCAGAAATCAAGTCGTATATTAGAACATTTGTAATGGACGATGAATTGAACATACAAGCATTACAAGCAGGTTATAGAACAATAGAATTTAATGAAAATCATGATAACATTATAAAACATTTTTGCAAGTTGTATGGTAAAATTAAATATTTAGGAAAACATGCCGCAGGTGTTGCAGTAGTTGGGACAGACATATCCAATTACACATGTATTATTATGCGTGACAGAAAAACAGGTGCATTAAGTTCATGTTTTGATAAGGATGACCTTGAGCATATTAATTGTGTAAAGTTTGACATGTTAGGACTTAAAACAATGTCTGAAATGCGTGAGTTAGAAGAACAAACAAAACATAAGATTACAGAAGCAGATGAACAGGACGAAGCGGTTATTGAAGGATTCAGAAAAGGAAATACGGATGGTATTTTTCAGATGGAAAAATCAGCACCTAGAAAAATCCTTGACATGATACATTGTGATTGTATCAATGACATTATAGCCGTAAATGCTCTAAACAGACCTGCACCGTTACAATTACATATGCATGAAACATATGCACACAACAAATTATCTGGTAAAGTTGACACAAATACACCGTATTACAAATACACGCAAGAAACATATGGAACAATGCTATACCAAGAACAAACAGTAGAAGTTGCACAGAAAGTTGGGCACTTGACAGCACAGCAATCTTTTGATATGCTCAAGATAATGAAAAAAGCAGAGAACCTTACAAAACCAGAATATGTCCCAATTATTGAACAAATGAAAAAGGATTTCTACAAAGGATGCAGACAGGAAGGGTTAACAAAAGAACAAACAAATAGCATATGGGCGAGCATGTTAATTTATGGTTTCAACAAAGGACATTCAACAGGTTATGCATTAATTAGTATCGACCAGATGTACTACAAGGTATACTATCCAACGGAGTTCTGGTATGTGAAAATGAAGTATGCAAATAATGATGCAGACATTTTTAAATATTCAGAATGTGCAGTAAAAGATGGCGCAGTGGTCATGTTACCGCATGTAAACTACACAGCAAAAACATCAATAAGAAAAGTAGATGGTGAAAAGGTAATCCAGCAGGGATTGAGCATTATCAAAGGCGTAGGAGATAAAGCGGCAGAGACAATAGCACAGGAGCGTTTAAAAGGCTCATTTAAGGACTTTGATGATTTCTATGATAGATGTAAAGGCAGAAGTGTTACAAGCCGTGTAATCGACATTCTGAAAGAGCAGGGAGCATTGGAGTTCAACAAACAAAAATACCTTTCAAGAGTAATAAAATATAACAGCACATTAATGGCGAGGTAGCAATATGAACATATTAGAGAACTATGTAACAAACATTACATATGAACATGAGAAATTTTTAGATGATAAAACAAAAGTGTATGAACTAGTTTGTGATGTTAATTGTTATGGATGTATTGAAAAGCAAAAACATATTATTTTATCGTTTGAAGATTACAAGATGGTAAAAGAAAAAGGATATTATTTAGCATAGTAAATAGTGAGGTAAAAAACAATGGCAAAGTCATATTCAGAAGTATGCAATGAAAAGAAAGAAAAAGACTATGAAAAAATAGAAGCAATAAAAAATAGTGGTTTGAGACAAGATGCTTTTAAGGATAAGGAATTTCAGATTGAAAAACATGTAAATCCAGAACATTATAAACAGCAATGTTCGCTTGAATGTATTGATACAATGATTATGGTATTCGGTGCGAAACATACGGCAGAATATTGCGTGACAAATGCATATAAATATGTCTGGAGACATAAGTTCAAAAACAAACTTGAGGACTTGAAAAAGGCAGAATGGTATTTAAACAAATTTGATGAACTTGTAATTTATTGCGAAACAAAGTTTGTAACAGATACAATAGAAAGCCGTTACTTGGAAATTGCAACAAAGCTTAGAACATTAATGGAAAAAGGAATTGAAGAATATGAAAAAAGGATTAAATAAAGAAGGTATTTTGCGATTATGCAATGAGATTGATAAAAAAGAACAAGGTTCTGTATACAGTCTTGGGAGTAAAACAGATGCACTTAAAATAGCACGTTGGAGTACAGGTCTGGTTGACCTTGACAACATCATTGGTGGTGGTGTACCAAAAGGTCGTGTCATTGAGATATTCGGTGCAGAAAGCGCAGGAAAAACAACACTTGGATATCAGTTATGCGCTCAGCATGAAATGTGCTTAGATATTCCAATTGAAGGTACGTTTGATGCGGAACGTGCAAAGCTGTTTGGAAACAGACCAAAACAAATGCTTGTGTATAGAGCAAGATATGGAGAAAAAGCATTTAATCGTGCTATTAGATTTGCAGAAGAAGGAATCCCGTTAGTAATGATTGATAGTGTTCCGTCAATGCAACCAAAGGATGATATAGACAAAATAAGAAAAGCAGTAAATACAGACAGTGAACAGGAAATGCGTATCGGAGGTGTTGCACGATTAATGGATAAGTATTTGCCAACATTAGAAGATGTGATTGAGCAAACAGGAACAACGGTTGTATTTATTAATCAGATTCGTGACAAAATGAACGCAATGCCTTTTGGAGATAACATTCAAACACCGGGCGGTCATAAATTGAAACATAGTGCATCATTAAGAATACAGGTTGCAAGAAAAGGTTGGATTGAGATACCCAATCATAATCCATTTAATACAGAAGCAAAAGAGCGTATCGGTATTGTGATGAAAGTAAAGGTTGTAAAGTCAAAAGTATGTAATCCGATGCAGTCTTGTGAAATCCCTATGTTTTTTGAGCGTGGTTTTGTAGATTTTGCAGAACTTGACAGCACAAGAAAAGAAATAATGGAAGAACACAAAAAGAAATACAAGGAAATGCTTGGTTGATGCATAGATACATAATTACATTTAAACGCAAAACGATTGATGGCTATACAATAAATAACTTTTTTGTTTATGCTACAACACAAGCAAAAGCTGTCAATCGTTTTTGCAAAACAACAGGGCATAGCAGAACAGTAATCATATCTGTATATAAAATGGAGTAGAACATGGGATTATTAGAAGATATAAAAAAGGATGCAGAAAAGAGTTTTACAAAAATACAAAGCACAGAAGAACAACAAATAGAACACATGTTGAATGGATTATTTTACCTTGACAAAAACATTCCAGAAGAACTTAAATTCCTCAAGTCAGTAATGACAAGGGGAGCAGAAACACAGGAAAGAAAAGGATTACATGCAAGTGCAATCATTGTATCAGATGATAAATTTTGTTATAGGCAACAGGTGTTATCATTGTTTTACAAACAATTACAAGGTGAACAAACAAAGGTAGGATTAAAACGTATATTTGCAGAGGGTGATGCAATACATGAGAAGTGGCAAAGGTTATTTATTCGTGGTGGGCTATGTAAACCGTTAGATTGCGATTATAGCCGTTTTGATGATGACTATGACTTATCATATACGCCAGACATTATATGCGCTATTCCAGAGGATTATAAGCTTGAAAGCGTATATGATGATAATGTGAAGAAAATACCTTATGTCATTGAAATTAAAAGCGTAAATACATTTACATTCAAAAAACAAAAGTATCATGCAAGCGGAAGAAAACAATGCCAGTTATATATGTACTTAACAGGGATTCACAATGGCATTGTTTTATGTGATGATAAAAATACACAAGAATTTAAAGTGTATAAATATGAATATAATCCAAGTGAAATAGCATCTTACATTAGAAGGCTTGAAATGGTACAGGAACATAAAAGCAGTCTGGAAAACAAAAATAAATTAGTTAAGCGGCACAAACAATGTTCATGTTATGGAAGTAAAAAGGTGCAGGAATGTCCTATGCGTGACGTATGTTTTAGATTATCAAAAGAAAGGATATAAAAAAATGGAAATTGCAAAAAGTACACCAGAAGTAATAAGCGTTGAGAAAACAAAAGTAACAGAAGCAGAAGTAATTGTTGAAAGAGTGGAGATTGGTTATTATTTTTGTATTAAATACAAAGAAGTTGGACAAGATTATTTCAACATTGGGTTTGGTTCATCGAATGTACACCTTGTTTTTAATTGGTTAGATGAATACCTTGAAATTGTGTAAAAGAGGAACATCAATGGAATTTCTAATAAACTTTTTAATAGTTGAGATAATATGCCTAGCAATTTTATTTATTGTCGTATTGGTTATTTTAACGAATTATATCGTATCATATTTGAGAGACATTAACAGGTCAATAGACAAAGGATTTGAACACATAGAAAAGCAAATCTATGATAGTGTGGAAAGAATAATAAAATATTTAAACAAAAGGGATTGACTTTGTGCAATCCCTATGTTATTATATAGACATAAACAAGAAAACAGCCATAGAAGGAGAAAACAATTATGAAGAATAACAAAGAAAAATCAAAAGTTGAAAAGTCTATTGAAAGAAAAATGAAAGCGAAAGGCTTTGAGGTAACAATGTTAAAGCAGTATATTAGTAAAACTATATATATTATTTCAAAAGATGAAGTTGAGCAGAAAGTAGAAGTTCCATCTAACGTAACAGATACAACATTATATGCTAATATGCTATCAGAGTTGTTCAAAGTTTCAGAGGAAATTAATGGCTAAATATTGCAAAGCATATGCACTCCGTGTAACTTATTTAGATTGCATGGAGTGTGAAACAAAAGAATGTAAAGCAAAGAAAAAGAAGGTGAATGAAATAGAATCAATGTTAATTATGCCAGAACAATTTGTGTATCTTATATTTGCAAGCAAAAGGGAAGGTTATACAGAAAACATTGTATGCAAGTGTAAAGTACGAAACATAACAGTATACAACGATAAAAACATATACAGTATGGATTTAATAAAAGTCGTATGCGGTTCTGACAAAACAAAGGATGTTACAAAGTGGGTAACAACATTCATGTGTGAAAATGAAAACATAAATACAGGCATTAGATTCAAGCCAAACCGTTACCCAGTATTTACAGAAAAGGAAAAGTGTAAACAATGGCTAAAACAAAAATAAAGTTCGGTAACATATTAGAAATAGGAAACGAAAAAGCGGTATATTGTGGTAAGTTAGAATCCAGAGTAGGCGGTCATCATAGGTTGTTATTTTTCAACAGAAAAGCATATCAAGTACAGTATGTACAAGATAACTTTTTTGAGAGATTAAAACAAAAGGATATAACTGTTAAAATAATAGGAAGTAACAAAGAAGTTGCGGAAGAATGTAAGAAGAAGGAGAAACAAAAGTATGATAGAATCGTGTTTTAATTGTTTTTACCTAAATAGAGAACAAAAAGAGATAACGGAACATGGTAACATTCAATATGGATGTGATAGTAATAGCCGTTTTGGTTTTGTTCCTTTTACAGTAAAATCAGAAAAGGAATTGAAAACTGGTGGTTGTTCTTATTGGATTGGAAACAAAATAAAAGTTGGAACAAAATTCTTATTAAATGGTACAGTCTGTTTTTACTGTGGAAGTATAAAAACAAATAAGGGCAAAAAGTATTTAGTGTATAATGCTTCAACATATGTTCAAAATGGTTTTTATGTTGATATGGTAGAAAAAGACTGGTTCGCAAAACATAAGAGGGAAATAAAAATTGAAAGACAAACAGAACAGCAAATTGAAGCATTGAAACAAACAGCAAGGTTATATAAAAAGAGGATGATAAAACGTGAAGAAGAAAACAGAGGATAGAAACTACAAAAAGAGATTTGAAAAAGGTTTCAAAATGTTGTGCAGTTCAAAATCAACATACCAAGTATGGTCTGATTGTATGGCTTTGTTTGCAATTACATTAGCAAACCAAAGTATTTTACCAATGACTAAATCAAAACAATTCAAGGACATATGGAATAAAAGGGAAAAAGAATACTTGAGAATTATCAACAATTATTCGAAGAAAGAACAGAAACTTTTTCCTCAAATGTTTGCATTAGTTGTTGAGGAATTAGAAGAAAGACCGAACCAAGATTTATTAGGCGAATTGTACATGATGTTGCAAATATCTAACAAAAATGCAGGTCAATTTTTTACACCTTACAGTATTTGTGAAGTAATGTCAAAGTTGACATTTGACAGAAAAGAATTAGGAAAAACAGTACATAAGAAAGGCTATGCAAATGTATACGATTGTGCTTGTGGTGCAGGCGCAACATTAATAAGTGCAAGTGAACAATGTAAGGAAATGTTTAAAAAATATAATTACCAGAATCATGTTTATTTCGTAGGGCAGGACATAGACATAACATGTGTTCATATGTGCTACATACAGTTAAGTTTGCATGGGTTGGCAGGTTATGTAATACACGATAATTCCTTGATTAAACCAGAACCAGTATTACCAGAAGATATAGAAAAAATCTGGTTTACACCAGTATGGTTTAATGATGTTTGGTCAATGCGTAGATTATTTCATAATCAGGATATTTTAGGGAGATAGAACAAGTGAGCAAAGTTATAATTGGAATAGATGAAAGTTATACAAGAACAGGAGTAACAATTTTAAAAGACAAACAAATAATCTGTATTCATTCTGTTAATTTTGAAGATTGTAAAACAAACGTTGATAAACGAAGACATTTAGATGTATATTTAAGACAACAAATAAACAGGCTAAGGAAAAAGAATTTTGATGATATTACAATCATTGTAGAACGTATCAGATTGCGTTCACAAGGGTTTTTATCAGAAGCATATATAAAAGCCACAGGAGCATTATTATCTGTAATCATAGCAATAGGGCAAGATTACAATATACCTACATACAGCGTTGATACAAGGTCATGGAAATCACAAATAGTAGGTGACAGTAAGCCACTACAAAATCCATATGGAATCAATCCAGAGAAGTACCGTACAATCGTTTATTTGAAGCAGAAAGGGCTTTTGAAATACATAGTAGAGGAATACAAGGGCAAAGGCGCAAAAGGCGTTATAAACGTCAAAATAGACGGTCAGAAAGTACCTTGTAAAATTAATGATGATATGGCAGACAGTTATTGTATTGCTATGTACGGATTTTTACCAGAAACAAAACAAAAATTAAAGGAGGAAAAATTTTAATGTTTAACAAGATTGATGAATTAAGGGAAAAAGAAATGGAATCAGAAAGATACTCCTGTGACGATTCTTTATGTAAATTTGCAGGAACAGAATATTGTATTAAGGAATCTTGTGATATTTGTAAATTACATGGTTGTAGAGGGTGTAAACATTTTGAAGAGTGTATAAAAGAAGGGTTATTAAATTGATGAATAATTAAAGGATGCAGAAATGCATCCTATTTTTTTATTTAAAAATATTTCATTTTGTTATTTAAAAATATTTCATTTTGTTATTGACAAAACAAAACATAAGTAGTATTATAATATCAACAAATAAAACAAAGTAAACATAAAGGAAGGAAAATAAAAATGAGAACATTAGCATTGCAGAAAATTATTGAAAGAAGAAATTTTTTATTAGGAAGAATCGCACATAGAATTAAACAAATGCAGAAAGGTGAAATAGATGTAAAGGACTTTGCAATATATTATAGAGATTATAAGTCAGAATTTAAAGGATATACAAATAGTATGAGGGACATGGAAATCATAACAAATGAAGATAGAGAAAGGTTATATGATAGTTTCATTGAGGAAATAGATAATATCTAATAAGATTTAGGAAGTCGAAAGGCTTCCTTTTCTTTTGCTCTTATAATCGTTTATTCGTTTATTTAAGGCATTTAATATATGCATATGTATAAATTATAGCATTAATGTATAAACTGTCTTAAATCGCATTTTATTATGTTCTGCATATGTTCTAATTTATCCCATTTTTATATTGACATAAAAACATAAATAATGTATAATCAAAACAAAGAAAAAGATAAACAGCATGTGGAGTGGACGCTTAGGACGCAAACAGGCAAGGTGCAAAAATTTATTTAAAACAAAATAAAACAAAAAGTGTTTGACATTTGTTTCGTAGTATGTTAGTATAATTACAGAACAAAACAAAAAGAAAATAAATTGGAGGAAATAAGAAATGTTAAATAAAATAACTTTTAATAGTATCTCAGAAGTATTGAATTTCATAGATAAACATGAAGCGACAGAAGGATATAAAGCTCATATGGTATCAGTAGAAGGTGTATATTCATTCACAAAAACAAATGATTTTAATGAGGCTATGAACTTATTAAAACATGGATGGGACAGTGGCGCACAAAGGTTAAATACAAAACTTGGTACATTTAAAACAGGTGATGGATTTAAAACAAAACAGTTTTATAGTGTAGCAGGGTATCAGTGTTCAGTTCCAAGATACTTACAGGGAATACCTACAAACATGGTAAACAGCAAACGTGTTATAACAAAAAATAAAGTTGTAAACATTACGAAAGATATTTGTTATAATGCAGGATGGGATGCGGATAAAATGATTGAACAAGGCGTGAAATTTGTGGAACTGGTAAACAAAATTGAAAGCACAGGAACAAGATGCAATGTGTTTGTTATGCTCGGGGCGCAAAGGTATAATAACAAAGTTTGTTTTAAAATTAAAATCAAAGATAGTTCACAGAGAATGAACATAAAACAGTTAGCTTTTCCTTTAGCACATCCTAGTATGTTGCGTAGAATATTATTTGCGTTAATGGAAAGGCATGAAACAACAAAAGATATGTATAACGGTTATGGTAGCCCAATAAGTTTTGATGAACTGCAAAGTGAATTTCATAAAGAATATTTTGTTCCAAGAGAAATCGAAGAAGAGCATATAACAGATGCAAACAAATATTGGTGTGATTAATCTCACACCTTTTGTTTTATTTTTCTTTGTATATAATATTTATATTATATATTTCTTTAAATAAAATAAATTATTTTAAAAATAAGTATTGACTTATAAACAAATATGTAGTATTATAATTACATCAAGTAAAACAGATATACAAATTGGAGGACAAATAAATGAAAACAAGAAACTTTTTAAACGTAAGATTAAACACAGTAACAAACAAAATTGAATGTGAAACATTAACAGATTTCGGTGTAGTTAAAATCAAAAGAACACCAAGAAAACATACAGTTGAAATAAGAGAAGAACAGAAACAGGGCATTTATAGTTTTGAAATACAAGGAATTATGTATTGTTATAAAGTAGCCGGCAATGATGGTTATATGGAACAGTACAGAGAACCAGTAGATTTTAGAAGTGAAGATAGAACAACAGATGAACTTAGAAAAACAGGAAGAAAAGCAAAAACATCTGTTGAACTTCCAAAAGCAAAAGTAATTGAACCTAAAAAGCCTGTTGTAATTGAAGAACCAAAACAGGAAAATAAAGAAGAAAACAAAGAAGTTCACCACGAACAGTATGATACAATTAAAACATGTATTGAAAATGATATTCCTGTATATCTTGTAGGTGAAGCAGGAACAGGAAAGAACTACACATTGGAACAGATTTCATGGGATTTAGGACTTGAGTTTTATTTCACAAATAGTATTCAGCAAGAATACAAATTAACAGGTTTCATTGATGCAGGTGGAACATACCATGAAACAGAGTTTTATAAAGCATTTAAAAATGGTGGTATTTTCTTCCTTGATGAAATTGATGCAAGTATTCCAGAAGTATTGGTTTTACTAAATGCGGCAATCGCAAATAGATACTTTGAATTTCCAACAGGCAGAATTGAAGCACATAAAAACTTCCGTGTTGTAGCCGCAGGAAATACAGTTGGAAGTGGTGCAGATGAATTATATACAGGTCGTTTAGTTCTTGACCAGGCAACACTTGATAGATTTGTTATTATTGATTTTGATTATGACAGAAACATTGAAATGCACATTTCAAACAATAACAAAGAATTGGTTGATTTCATTGAGGATTTAAGAAAACAAGCTAAAACAAATGGAATAAGAGCAACATTCAGTTATAGATGCATTACTATGGTAACAAAACTTGAAAAAGCAAAATTACCATTAGAACAGATTTTGAAAATTGCAGTATTTAAAGGAATGACAGCTGATACAATAAATTGTTTTGCAAGTAATAATTCAAATAAATATGGATATTCATTAACACAGATTAAAAGGGCGGCTTAATTGCTTCCCTTTTATTTTTGTATAAAACAGAACAAAAAGTTTCAAAAATGTGTTGACAAATGTTCTGGTAAGGTGTATTATAATATCAGAAACAAGGAAAACACAAAACAAACAAAGAAGGAGAACAAAAAATGAAGGCAAACACAATTATTAAAATCAAAGATTGGTTTTTAGACAAAACACAGGACACAGCAAGAAGATACAACACTTGGATTGATGTATTTTCAAGAGACGAAGAAACAGGAATGGAAATCTCTATTGATGGTTACAAATCAGTGAGAGTACAGGAAGTATTAAAAGAAACAGAAAAAGCAGTACAGGTTGTATTAAGTACAGGTGATGTAGTTGGAAGCATTAAAGGTTGGAAAACATGGATTCCGAAATCAGTAATAGCTTAGGAGGTATAAATGTTTGAAAAAATAAAACAAGCACTAGACCCTATGCCAGATTATTATAACTATACAAAAGAATTGATTGAGTTAGAACAAAGGTACAGGGACTTATTTGGCAAAGAAGAATTTGAAGATATGCGTAAACGCTCATATCAATCAACAATGCCTTATAAATCGTTTATAAAGGCAGACATGGAAAGAAAGTTACAAGAGGTATAAAGTTATGGTAGTACAGAAAGAAATTGATTTAAAGGTATTACAAAGCGTTGTAGAAGATGCTATGCAAGAGGCAATAGACAATTGTGAAGAAGTAAAAATAAATTTAATTGTAGCACATGATGTTATTGCAATAATCAAAGAAGCATCCAAAATTGAAACACAGACAAATAAAAGATTGCTAGAATGTTATGGTTACTATGACGAAAACAAAACAAAATGTACATGCTGTAAACAACAAAAAGAATGTATGGAAGAAAAAGAGCGTAATGAATGGAATGTAGCAGAGGAGATAAAGCCAGAATGTCATGGTCACTATTGTCATAAAGGCTCATATTGCTTTGAATGTAAAAGCAGAAAGTCTTGTATAGAACACACAATAAATAAAAAAAATAAATAAAAAGGGGAAAAGAAAATATGAGAAAAATTAAGATTGAACAGGAAGTAGACATTGAAGAAATGATAAAACAAATGAAATCAATTGATTTTAATGCAGTCAATAAATGCATTATAGAAACAGCAACAAGTGTGGTAAACAAACTTGTAGAAATGTATGAAGATGTTTGCAATTCAAAGTTAATGGAAGTTGAAGAACCTAAACCAACCTGTTACTGTTCTGGAAGAATTACAGAACTTAAATGTACAGACAAGTGCAAATATTATTATGATTGTGAAATAAACAGACAATATAGAAAAATGGCTGAATATGATTTCAATGCAAGAAAAGAAATAAATAGTATCAAATGTTTTGGCAAGTATAATAGAAAAGAATGTCTGTCAAATACATGTATACTTTATGATTTATGCAAAGAAATAACAAAAGAAGAAGGATGCGAAAAGAAAAAGACATTGTGTGATGATTGTCTTATGAGTTGTTGTTGCAATGTAGATTGTAAAAATGAACGTGTTACAGAACAAATGTTAGGAGATTTGATAAAGTGCTTTGGAAAATCTTATGGTAAAAGAACTAAATGTAGGGCTTGCAAACACAAAGGACAGTGTGAGGTGTTAACAAAACATGAACAAAAGAACAACTAAGTGGTACAGGAAAAATGAAGCAGAGTTAATGAAGCGTTTAGGTTTTAAACCAACACGCAATAGTGGTGCAACATGGATAGATAAAGCAGATGGGCAGAATGACCATTGTATTTGTGAACTTAAAAGCACTGATAAAGCATCTTTTACAGTAAAGCAGGAGTATTTACATACACTAGAAGCAAATGCCATAGAAGCTCATAAATTGCCTGTATTTGCTTTTCAATTCATTAACAGGGATGAAGTATGGCTTGCAATAAAAGAATCTGATATAGAAGCATTTAAGAACCTTGTGCGGTATTCTGTATTAGAAGAATTGGCAGAAGAAGATGGAAATTATACAATTCCAGAAGAGTTACAAAAAAAGTTTGGTAAGAAAGAAGTACAGGAAGAATTAGAAAGTAATGGTTTTTATCTATCTCCATTATTGGAAAAAGAAAAACATAAACCTGCTTGTTATGGCGAAATTGATTTTGATTACTGGGAACTTGAATGTTACGATTGCAAGTTTTTAGAACGATGTAAAAAAGATTCAAAAAAAGTATTGACATCCAGAAATAAAAGTGATACTATAATGGGGAAGGGGAAAGGGGATAGGGTTGAAGCTGTTAGCTTCATGCCAGAACCTAACCCAATAGATAACAAAGATATTGTTGAAGTTAATACAGATAAAGTAAAACAAAACTTATTAGCAAGAAACAAATACATGTTATCTAAGCAAACAGAACAAGAAGAAATACAAGAAAGAAGGAGAAAAGAACAAAGAGAAAGGAATAGAACATATTGGAAAAGAAATTCAAACAAAAAGGAATAGCAACTTTCGAAGGGTTGTCTATTGGAAAAAACAAAACAGTACAAGTAAAGTTTAAACTCAGATATGATGAAATTCTTACTTCGGTAGAATTATTACAAGGTTTAAACAATGACATTACTGTACATGCTAAAGGTGCTACTGGAAAGGCTCAGAACCTTGGGTTATTTACTATCGGAGCAGTAAACTTTGATAAAGACGGTAATGCAACGATACCTTTTAAAGCACTTGTAGATAATGTTAATCTGGATGCTATTTGTAACTTAGTTGATGAAGAATACATTCAGTTACGTTTTATGGCAGTATTAGAATTGCCGGATGCAAATGTAGAAGATGCAGAAGGAGGTGAGGACGAATGGCAAGATTAAGTTACACTGAAATCTGTAAAGAACGTATCAAAGAAAAAAGAAACATTGTTATTTCAGAAACATTTGACAGCGAAGGCAAATTCATGGGTTATTCAGTAACAGAACAGCTCGTAGCAGAAGAAAATGGGAAAGAAGTAAATGTATTCCTTAAAAACAGCCTTGGTATTTTAGATGACAATGGATTACTTGGACTTTACAATGCAATAGAATATGCATGTGAGAAAGCAGGGTTAATTCAGTTTAATGTTCCAGAAGAACAGAAAGAAGAAAATACAAATTAAGTATTGACAAATAAAACACAAGATGTTAAAATGTATTTGTAACAAATAAATACACACATTAAACTCTATTCAAATCAAACACAAAAGAAGAACCATTCACTAAGCTAAAATCAAGAAAAAGAAAAGAGAGGTAAAAGAAATGGCAAAGAATTGGACAGCTTATGAAGCCGCAAAAGAAATTTATGGAGACAACAAAGAGAACATTGCAGAGATTGGAAGCAGATTTCCATTATTCGCAAGAACAATCGCAATCTTGAACAATGATTATGTTCTGGATATTCTGAAAGCAATTCCGAAGGTTACCGCAAGAGTTGTTGAAACTGGTCTGAAAGAAATGGAAGTGGACACAGACGTTGAAACAGATGTAGAAACAGAAGTGGAGGAAAAACCAGTTAAAAACACAAAGAAAACAAAATCAGCAGTAGAAGAGGATGATGCAGAAGGAACATATGAGAGCATGACAAGCAAAGAACTTTATGCACTATGCTGTAAGAGAGGTATTTCTTCCAAGTGCAAATCACGTTCCAAAGATGCATTAATTGAACTGTTGAACAAATATGATGCAGGTGAGCTTGAGGATGAACCGAAAGCCAAAGCAGGTAAGAAAACAAAACAGGCAAAAAAAGCAGAGCCAGTTGAGGATGATACAGAAGATGAAGATTGGGACGATGATGAAGAGGAAGAAGAGAAAGACCCATACGCAGGTAAAACAGCCAGAGAACTGTTTGCAATGTGTAAGGAGCGTGGTCTTAAAACAAAACCAAAACAGTCAGCAGAGAGTTATGCAAAACTTCTGAAAGAGGACGATGCGGAAGACGCAGATGATGAATCTGAGGAAGATGAAGATGACGAATGGGAAATCTAAAACAAAAACAAATTTGAAGTAGTAACAAAATAATAACGGATATTCTGAGTAAACACCTATACAGAATCGTGCATAAACATTAAATATTAAATAAGACATAAACATAATCTGATATTTCAAAGGGCAGGCGGCAGGGAAACTTGTTAGCCTGCTTTTATTTTTAAAACAAAAGGAATAAAGTAATATGAAAACAGATGACATTTTAAACATTGATGCAGATAAAGAAGAAGGAAAAAGAACCTTAAACAAATTTCTGTGGAAAATAAAGCCATTAAAAACCAAAGCAATGAAACAGGGAATACCGCCTAAAGCAGAGTATTTGCCCTTAGAATTGATTGAAACAGCCATACATGGATTGTGTAGCCATTATGGATATAGAACGCAAGGAATAGGCAGTTATTTTAATTCTGACATGTTTCAGTTTTATACGACATGTGTAATGGATGAAAAGAGACAATGGCTTGGGAACGTATATGGTAAAACATTGTGGGAGATTGAAGCAAAAACATTAATAAAAATATATGGATTAATTCTGGAACAGAAAGGAAGAGAAAATGAAAACAGTTAGCTTTTATACAGACGGAGCGTGTAGTGGAAATGGAAAGAAAGAAGAAGGAGCAGGCAATGGTGGCTGGGCTTATGTAGAATGTACAAAGTGCGATTCTGGAATTAAAACAAAGGTGGTATCTGGAAACAAAACAAATACAACAAACAACGAAATGGAACTTACAGCAGTATATAAGGCGTTAGTAAAGTCCTTAAAAGCAGGCTATGAAAATGTAACAATCTATACAGATTCGGCTTACATCGTAAACGCTATAACAAAGGGTTGGCTGTGTAAATGGCGTATTAATGGTTGGCAGACTGTGGAAGGGAAACAAATTAAAAATAAACAAATATGGGAAAAGATGTTTAAACTTATATATGAGAAAAACATTAAGCTCACTATGGTAAAGGTAAAAGGGCATAGTACAGATATGCTAAATGAATTAGCAGACAATGCCGCAGTCAATGCAAGATTAGAATTGGAGAAGTAAAGCAATGTTAATAAGTGAAAAAGTGCTTGAAAAAACATTTACAGCAGAAAAGATGAAAGATGCTTATTTGAAAGCATGTAAATGGGTAAGTAGTAACATTATTGCAATAAACAACTTTGAAAACGTGACAATTAAATATGTAAAACATTCCGAAGGAGTAGTTAAAACAGTAAAGGTTATTTTGTATGTTACGACAGAAGAAAAAGAAGTGTTTGAAAGAACATGCAATATTTGTAGAGAGTGTTCATCATTATTTTATTTAGCAGAAAACAAAAACAAATGTGCAAGTTGTGCAATAGAACCATATAGAAAAAGGGAACTTGAAAAGTTGAAAAACATCAAAGAAGGATTGAAAGGGAAAATATTATGAAATACTGGGTTGAAACAAACGAAAAGAAACAGAAAAGAAGCATTAAGAGCATCTTAAAACAAACATTGATTGAACAAACAAATATTATATGCTCATTTATGAAACCAGCAAATATCGCAGTCATAGTCCAGTTCCTTGTACCTTGCTTTTTGGTAGCGTTAGGATGCAGTTATGTTACAGCATTAGTAGTGAGTGCTATTACAACGTATTTAACTGCTTATTTAAAGGTTTTAAATGATGTAATGAAAGAAAGTACCAATCATATACCAATACCGCCTAGAAAGTTCATAGAAGTTGACAGGGATGGCTTTATAGGATTAAAGAACAAGAATGATATGCCAGAACTGTTACAATATCTGTATGAATTAGAAACATACTTAGAAAGCAAAGGACGTATTAATAATGGGACGGATTAATAGTGCGCCATGTTTGAAATGTGCAGATAGAAAAATAGGTTGTCATGGCGTATGTGTGGATTATATAGAATTTCAGAAAAAACAAAAGCAATTAAGAAAATCAAAAGAAACAGAAAGAATAAAAAGGTCAGCAACATTTAGACCAGAATATTTTAAATAAATCACATTTCAAACAAAATAATAGTTGACAAACAAATAGAATAGCAGTATAATAAAGGCAGGTAATAGGAAAGGGCATAAAAAGGATGAATGTCCGAGAAAAGGGTAGCCTATAAATACCTGCCTTTTATTTTAGAAAACAGTGCAGTGTTCCAATATTAAAAAGGAGCATTAAAACATGGGAAAAAGAAAAGGACAAGCACCAGTAACTTATCTTGATGGGACGTTAGACAAATATAATTTGAAAAACAGAACACCAGAAGAAAGAAAGGCTTTTGCAAAAAAAGCCGCAGAAACAAAGAAGAAGAATAAACAGGAAAAATTAGCATTGCAGAAAGTAATGCGTACATTGTTAAGTATGAGAGTAAGTTCTGATAAACAAAAACAGGTTTTAAAACAAATCGGTTTTGAAGATGCAGAACTAACAAATAAAACATTGCTTATGACGGCATTATTTAAAAAAGGATTAACAGGTGATGTTAGCGCAATAAAAGAAATAACAGACATGATGGACAAGTTAGAGTTGTTTGAAAGTGGAAAGGATGTAAGACAGCAACCGGTAATTATTAATCTTGTACCAACAGGAGAACCAACACCAATAACAGAACAAGATGAAAAGGACATCTGGAAAGCAGAGAACGGTATTCCATTAACAGATACAAAAAATATGGAAGAATGGGACACAGATGATTCTGAAATATGGAACGAAGATGACTGGGGAAATGAAGTATATGACGGTTAATAAAAGTGCCTTAAAAAGCATTTAAAAGCCCATATACAGATTTTTTATTATACAGGTATATAAGTGTAAAGTAAAAGAAATAAAACCCTTATATAAAGCGTATAATAAATAACAAATATATTCCCTAAAACAGTAATAAAACAGGAGAACATAAAACAATGGAACAATTAAACATTAAATATAAACCAATAAAGGAATTAAAACCTTATAAGAAAAACGCAAAGAAACATAACAAAGAACAGGTAGAACAAATAGCAAATAGTATTAAAGAGTTCGGATTTACTCAACCAGTAATTATTGATAAAAACAATTGTGTAGTAGCAGGACATGGTAGAATCTTAGGAGCAAGGAAAGCAGGATTAAAACAAGTACCTACTGTTTGTTTAGAAGAACTGACAGAAGAACAAATAAAAGCATACAGACTGGTGGATAACAAACTGAATGAAAGTGAGTGGGATTACAGTTTACTTGATGAAGAACTGGAAAACCTAACAGAAGATATAGACATGGACTTGTTTGGATTTGAACCCATTGAAAAGAAAAGTAAAAAAGTAGAGTTTGAGGTAACAGAGGGAAGCAAAGATATTGTAACAAAACACAAATGTCCGAGGTGTGGATATGAGTGGTAAATATAAAGTTCCAACAATGAAACAAATACAAAAACGCAAAGGTACTAATGGTTATAATGTTGTTAGCACTTTTTCTGGTTGTGGAGGTTCTTGTTTGGGATATGAAATGGCAGGTTATAATGTTTTGTATGCAAATGAATTTATTCCAGAAGCGCAGAAAACATATAGAGCAAATCATAAAGGAGTTTATTTAGATACAAGGGATATAAGAATTGTAAAGCCAGAAGATATTTTGGAAATAACAAATCTTAAAAAAGGAGAGCTTGATTTATTCGATGGAAGTCCACCTTGTAGTGCGTTTAGTACGGCAGGTAGTAGGGATAAAGGATGGGGGAAAGAAAAGAAATATAGTGATACAAAACAAAGGGTTGATGATTTATTTTTAGAATATATAAGATTGTTAAACGGCTTACAACCAAAAGTATTTATCGCAGAAAATGTAAAAGGGCTTACAATGGGAAAAGCAAAAGGCATGTTTAAAATGTTTATGCAGAAAATGGAACAATGTGGATATATAGTAACAGCACAAATTATAAACGCTATGTATTTAGGTGTTCCGCAAAGTAGGGAACGCTGCATTTTTATTGGTGTTAGAAAAGATTTGAATATAAAGCCACCAAAAATAAAGCCATTAGAACATATTGTAACATTAAAAGAAGCACTAGAAGGTGTACGGAATGATGAACTTGAGGAACAATATTTATTTGACAGTTTAAAAAAATATCGAATTGGCAATATTGTTAAGAATATGCCAAAAGGAATGGCAAAACATATGCAAGCATCAAAGATAATGCGTGGTAGTTATTTTAATCTGATAAGGGAAGGTATGTTAGAACCTTGTAGTACAATATGTCAAAGAAATGGAGAGGAAAGTGCAAGTGGTAACATTCATCCACTGTATGACAGAAAATTTACGATTGCAGAATTAAAACGTATAGGTAGTTTTCCAGACGATTTTGTTTTGACTGGTAACTTTAAACAGAAATGGGAGAGAATAGGAAGGGCAGTTCCGCCAGTTATGATGTATCATATATCAGACACAGTTAGAAAGGAGGTCTTGGATAAAATTGAAAAATGACAATTTAATATTTAAAGATAAATTCGAGTTTAACAAAGATGTAGCGAATTGTTTTGACGATATGATAAGCAGAAGTATTCCAGAACATGAAATGATGCGTTATTTGGTTGATAGAATTGCTAGAAGATTTATTAAAAATGGCAACATCCTTGACATTGGTTGTAGCAGTGGCTTATCTGTTGATACATTAGTCAACGATTATGAAAACAATTTTATTTTAATTGATAATAGCAAGGCAATGATTGATGTATGCACAGAAAGATTTAACAAAAACAAAAATGCGCTTATTTCGACATGTGACCTGTTAGAAAGCAACTTAAATATTATAACAAATGTAGATGTTGTTTTATCAATTTTTGTTTTACAATTTATTCCAACAGAATATAGACAAAATGTATTAAGTAATGTTTATAGAACAATGAATGACGGCGCATGTATTTTATTAGCAGAAAAGAACATACAGGAGTATAGTTCTAACACAGAATTATTCAGAGAGGAATATTATAATTTCAAACAAAGACAAGGTTATTCATTAGAACAAATTGAAACAAAGCGCAAAGCATTACAGAATAACATGTTTCCTGATACAATGTCCGGGACAATAAGAATGATGAACAATCAAGGATTTAAAAATGTAGAGGTTGTATGGAAATGTTTGCAATTTACACTTTATATCGGCATCAAATAAAATTGGCAGGTTGAAATATACCTGCTATTTTTTATATAAATTTATAAAAACATGTTGACATATCATAATATATATGTTATTATATAAACAAGTTAAGAGATAACAAATAAAACAAACAACAGAGAGGTAAGAAAAAAATGAAAACATATGAAAATAAAAATTTTAAAGTAACAGTAAATGAAGATGGAAAGATGAAAATTACAAAGAAGAATTTCAACGATGTATTCTTTGCAAGTATTGATAAAGAAAATAAAATTCATGCACATTCAGCATTAGGTCTTAAATATGCAATGACAGTAAGAGAACAGTTTGGATTTTAAAAAAAGTAAAAAAGTGTTGACAAAATCAGCCACATAATATATAATTAGTATTGTAAACAAGAGAGAACAAAAAGAGAAGAAAGGAAATAAAACAATGAAGAACAAAGAAAAATATGCAAAAGAGATTATTGATATTGCTTGTAGTGGAGATAGCATTGCCGTAAAAAATAATAAATTGACATATTGTCGATGTTTAGATTGTTCTGAGTGTTTATTTAATTGTTCACATAATTGCAGGGAACAGGTAAAAAAATGGGCAGAATCAGAGTACATCGAAAAGTCAGTGATAAGTAAGAGAGATATTGTAATTCTTGATTATTTCAGGAGCAATTTGAAATACATTGCAAGAAATGAAGATGGTAATTTGTTTGCATATGAAGCAAAACCAATAAAAGGAAAGACATATTGGAAGTGTACCCGTGGTAATTGTCTACTTTTGAGTAAACAATTAAATATAGATTTTCCAATGGTCAAATGGTCAGATGAAGAACCGTGGCTTATTGATGATTTGAAGAAGTTAGAGGTAGTGGAAGAATATAACTGAGTATTAAAACGCAAAAAAAAAAAGTATTGACAAGAAAAGAACATTATGTTAATATATAATCAGAAAGAAACAAAGAAAACAAAAGAGAGATAGAGAGGTAAGAAAAATGGAAAAATATTATATTTTAAGAAACGAGAAGTTTGGAACAGAAACATTATTTGATGAAATGGAGTGGAATGAGTTTCATAAAGAACACAAAAACATTTTGGAGGAAGGTTTTACATTAAGAGTAGAAGAGTAAACTCTGAAACATTGACAGGTGGTTAAAGTCATTAAAACACAGTACAATAAAATCCCTTTCCAAGTTGTGGTGAGTAATTAAACACTGGCAGATGAAAACCACAACATTGCCCTATGGTGTAAAGGTAGCACACAAGAATTTGACTCTTGTAATACTGGTTCGATTCCAGTTAGGGTAGTTATGGGAATGTAGCGCAGTTGGTTAGCGCACCTGTCTTATACACAGTTGGTCGTGGGTTCGAATCCTACCATTCCTATTAGGCTAAAGCCTTGGAACATATTAACAAAGAACAAATAAGGAGAAACAAACATGGAAAACAAAGAAGTAAAAACAAATGTAACAAATGAAGAATTAATGCAGAAAGTTGTAGGTCTTGAAAAAGAGCTTAAAAGAGCCAATTCAAACATTGCACTTGCTCTTACAACATTGACAACAGTGTATGCATATGAACAGGCTAAGTTAAAACAGAAAGTAAAAGAAGGAACTGCAACAAATACAGAAAAAGAAATCAACAGATTATACAAGTATGCAGACATTGCAATAAATGGAGCAGTAAAAGAACAGCAGAACAGGATGCTTAAAGAATTAAAAGAGAATGGTGAACTTGAAGCGTTTGAAAGTTTCAGCAGTATCATTGATTCAATTTTTGGATTTTAGGCATTGACAAACATAAAATGAATATGGTATAATAAAAGAAACAAAGGGCAGGTACATAAAAGTTGTATCTGTCTTTTGTGGCATTATAAAAACAAAGTGAGGTAAACAAAATGCAAACAGATATTAAAGTATCTGAGCGTTTTGCATCTTTTTTAACAGATTGGGATTATACAGAGTATTTGCTTATAGGTGGGTATGGAAGTGGGAAGAGTTACCATATTGCATTAAAGTTTATTTTAAAACTATTGAAAGAAAAGCGAACAGCGTTGGTAGTTAGACAGGTAAAGGAAACAATTAAAGATTCCTGTTTTGCACTGTTTAAAGATATACTTGAAACAATGAACATGCTTTCCGATACAACAACAAATAAAACAAAAGCAATAGACGGAAAAGTAATAGCAGTTAGTTCACCAATGGAAATAAGATTTCCAAACGGTTCAAAAATCATATTTAGAGGTGTTGATAATCCAGAGAAATTAAAGTCAATTCATGGAGTTTCAATGGTTTGGATTGAGGAATGTTCGGAAGTTAGGTATGATGCATATACAGAGTTATTAGGACGTATCAGAACACCAAACAAAACACTAT
>UMLW01016767.1_pt1 | contig 32979 bp, 26 predicted proteins | sample 1966601 | NCBI WGS metagenome assembly UMLW01 (sample SAMEA4836211, study PRJEB28245) | human gut metagenome | biome: gut microbiome; material: fecal sample | place: Denmark | collected 2008 | reverse complement strand
CCGAGCCGAGCCGAGCCGAGCCGTAAATCCTCGCATCGTCAAGTCCTCCTTTCGCGGTTTTTGTAAGGTTAATTACATCATAACAAAAAGCTTTTGTAATTGCAAGCGGTTTATGAAATAAAATAATATTTATAAGATGATATTTGACGTAAAAGTTCTTAGTGTGGGGAAAAAGCCTTGTTATAATGCCTTAAAAGACCGGAGGGAGAGACATTCGGAAGGGAAAAAGCGGGTAAGAGGCAGGCGGGAACCACCGGATGCAGAGGGCGATCAGCTTCGTGGCGTGAGGGGCGTACTTCGTATAAAATCAAAGATTGGGGCTGGCGGGTCGCATTTTGGCCTGCCAGCCCCAATTGCCGCCTGTTTTACACAGATAAAAGGCTATTCAGACTTTGCAATGTTGACTTGTATTGCTCTGGGGGTATTTCTATCGGACCGGAGACATGCTTCCGGAGACTGCCTCTGCAAAGAGCCGTGTTGCTTCTTTTTTGTGGGTGCGGCTGATGAGAATTTCGCTGCCGTCGATGAGATGGAAGGTATCGCCCACAAGAGAAAAAATTTTGGGAGCGTTTACCCAAAAGCTTTGGTGGCAGTGGATAAAGGGATGCTTCTCCAGAGTGGACAGCAGCTCCTCGGGAGATTGGCGGCAGAGCACCGTATCGTGGAGCTTGACTACCTTTGTCTGATGTCCTGTCCGCTCCAAATATAGGATCTCAGAGACGGGTATGCGCTCTCTGTTGCGCCGCTTTCTGATCCAGATGGCAGGCGCCTCATAAAAGCCCTTTTCCAAAGTGTCCAGGCATTTATCCAAGGCGGAGGCCAGGTATTTTGTCATATCCTTCTTTAGAATAAACCAGGCGTGGTCGGCGAAATAGGCCTCGGATATATACTCCGGGTAGGCGGTAAGAAAAATAATCTGACAATTGGGGCACTTAGCATTCATGATCTTTGCCAGGTCAATGCCGTTGGCCTGGCCTAAGCTGATGTCCAGGACAGCGATGTCCGCGCCGTGCTCACTCAGCCCGGACAGAAGATCCGTGGGAGAGTTATAGTCGAAAATGCGAGCCGGCTTGTTTGCCATGTAGCTTTCGACAAAATCGTGGATACAGCGCAGCTGCAGGGGCGTATCGTCGCACAGAAATATGTTAATCATGGGGAAGGGACTCCTTCAAAATCAGGGTAGTGTTATAGATGCCATCATTTTCGCGTGAGACAAAGCTGCCGTTGTATTTTCCTGCCAGAGACTTAAGAATACGGATGCCGGTGCTGCGCTCCATATAGGAGATGCGGCGTTCTTTTTTGCTTCTGTCCGGACGGTAAGGATTTTCGGTTTCAATATGCAGAAATCCGTCGGAGAGACTGGCCTTCAGTGCGATATAGGAATGGGGGATCTGCTGACAGGCATCCGCGGCATTATCCAGCAGATTGCCCAATGCGGTGATCAGGTCCACATCGGAAACAAAGCAGTAAGGGGGCAAATGAATGTCCAGAGAAAGGGTGATGCCTTGCGCGGAAAGATTTTCCATCCGCTCCCGTAAAAATGCGTCCACCGCCGTGTTTTGGCAATCGCTGAGCAGGCTTCGGACAGCGGTGGTTTTCTCCAGCTCGGCCACATATTTCTGGGCTGCTTCCTTTTCGCCGCTTTGCAGCATGGCGTGGATGGTGCAGATATGGTTGGCAATGTCGTGGCGCATCTGGCGCATATTGCTGTAGCTTTGGGCCATGAGCTGATAATACTTGGCCTTCACGGCGATCTGCTCCTCCATCAGCTCGTTGCGGGCATGGAGCTCTGCATTTTCTGCCGTGCGGCTGATGAGACGAAACAGGAGTATGTCTGTGAGAATGGAGAAGATCAGCACCACAAGGACGATGAGGAATTTTTTGGGCGTAAACGGGTCGACTGAAGTGAAGATGTAGTAATAATACCAAATGGACAGAAGAACAAATTGATTGATAGGGAGAAGAACATAATAAAAGCGGCTTCGGTCGGAAACGCGGTTTTCACCCTTTTTGTCCAGGAGACGGAATGCGTAGACCATGATAACCAAGTAGAGAGCCTGTGCCAGAAGAAACAGGATGTAAAACGGAATCAATTCCAGGTGACAAAAATCTCGGTTCTGGATCTGTACGGAGGCCATTGGCGCCAGAAGAAGAGTGGTAAGCTCCGTAAGTACCATAGTAAGAAAGATGCCCAGCACGGCCAAAAGCTTACGCAGGAGATTCCCCCGATGCAGAAGGAGCATGAAAAAGACAAAGTAGGTATTGGAGATTACCAGGCGAAGGGCGGTATTGTCCGACAGCGGGGCATAGGTCAGAAAGCAAGCTACCGCGTTCAGCGCCAGAACCAGCGGATAATAGAAACGCGGCGGGAGCTTGGCGGGGAAGAGCCTGCTGAAGGCACAATACCACATCGTTTGCTGCGTGAGATTCATCAGCAAATAGGCAAATACATACAGGGATGCAGCGGACATGGAGACGAGATTCCTTTCAAACATAGTTTGTTATATAGAGCTGTGATTACATGATACAGGCATTCGGTAAGAAAAGCAAGTATATAACATAACTCGCAATCTAAACGACATAATTCGCACGACTGGGAGCGGCATCCGCCTTGAATGGTTATCTATATTTCACTATAATTAATAGGAAGATGAAATAATTGGGTGTGACAGGGCTGCAAAGGAAACATATAAATTTGATTGTGACACCGCAGTGACGGTGACTTTTGCAATGGGGAACATGGGTAGTGAAGGGCAGTTTTTGACTGTCGGCCTGTTCGGGATACATGGCAGTGCTTGAAAAAACTGACAGGATCCCTGCCAACACCGCAAGAAAAGGTTGAATAAAGAATTTCTATTTAAAACGGTCCATTCATTCTTCTCTTATGTAGAAGTTTAAGCTCTACGCAAATGACTTGCGTGGACATTTTATTTATCTTACATTCGGATTATAAACTCTCTATGAGAAAAGTAGGAATCTTTCCCAGATACAGAAAAAGCCTATATTTAAAACCTGCGGCGAAGAGAGAATGACAAGATATATGCCGATGCAAAGGAGCTTTTCGAGCATGGCTTGACGCACTATTGAAAGAATGAAGGAGAACATCGATATGATTGTCAACCTAATTAAGCCCCAAAAAATGTTCAGCCTGACTCTCCCTCACAAGGTGAAGGGACAGTATTGGCTTACAGATATGGATGCCGACGGGGAGCCACGGAAACTGATCAGCATTGAAGCGGTCAATGGAGAGTGGGTCGCCAAAAGCAACAAAAATGTTTTTATTCTCGATGCGGAGAATAAAACGGTCCCCAACACAGTGCTGAAAGCCCTAAGTTTTTTTAATTTAAAGATTAGCGGCAGCAATGATAGGGTGATCCTGTTTACTGAAAGCATAGACGAAAGCAGGCAGACGCTTAATAAGTTCGTGGTCAGAGAGCCCACGGTACTTACCATCGGCAGGACGAATGATAACAATCTTTGCTATGAAAATAGGTTCGTTTCCAGCAAGCATGCAAGACTTTCGTATGATGGCAGTACCTGGTCTATTTCCGACTCCGGCAGCACCAACGGGACCTATGTCAATGGGTACAGGGTTGCATCGAATCCATTAAAAGCCGGCGATTACATATACATTATGGGCCTGAAAATTATGGTGGGGAATAATTTTCTTGCAATAAACAACCCCGATGGGCTGCTGCGTGTTGCATCGAATAGCTTGTCACCCTATAAACCGCAGAGAATTGTGGGATCTCAGCAGGATCGGCAGGAGATCAACGCTACGAGTAAGGAGTATTTTTTTCGTTCTCCCAGGTTCCACCGCGAGATCGAGCATGTTGAGATAAAGATCGACCCGCCGCCTCAAATTCAAAAATTGGATACCGTTCCGCTGGCACTTATACTTGGGCCGTCCCTCACCATGGGAATGACATCGCTGAGCACCGGCCTTTTAGCGCTTAATAATGTTGCTTCAAACGGTGGCGAAATCTCACAAGCTCTGCCAACGCTTCTTATGTCCGTAAGTATGCTGTTAGGAACGGTCTTATGGCCTATTTTGACAAAAAGCTATGAAAAAAAACAGAAGGTCAAAAACGAAAAAAAGCGTCAGGACAAGTATTTGGCATACCTGGATGCCGTTCGCGATGAAATCAAACGAAAATGCAAAGAGCAGAGCGATATACTGAACGAAAATGTCGTTTCACCGGAGGTATGTGCGGATCGAATCGCAGAACGAAAACAAAGTCTATGGGAACGCGTGTTGGGTCAGGATGATTTTTTGACACTGCGTCTGGGCGTGGGCGACTTGCCTCTTGACGCAGATATAAGGTACCCCGAAAAAAAGTTTACCATGGATGACGACAGTTTGCAGGATGCAATGCTGTCCTTAGGAGCGGAGCCTAAACAGCTTATAGATGTGCCGATCAGTGTCTCTTTGGTAGATAATATTACGGTTGGCATATTTGGTGATCTGAGCAACACAGCGAATACGCTTAAATCTCTGATTTTACAGATGGTAGCCCTTCACAGTTATGATGAGCTTAAGATCATGCTTATCACGGATGAGGCAGAGAAAAATGAGTGGAATTTTATTAGGCCTATCCCTCATTTTTGGAATGATGAAAAAACAGTTCGCTTTTTTGCTACCAACGCAGATGAAGTCAAAGAGCTGTCGGTCTATATGGAGAAAAACATACTAAGCCGGAAGGATGCATCAAACCAGGAGTATTCCGATTTTCCGCCGTACTATGTGATTGTCTCAACAAGCAAGAAGCTTGCAGAAAACTGCGAAGCTATCCAGCAGATGCTGCGTTATAAAAATAACTGCGGATTCAGCATCATTTTGGCGGCCCGCGAGCTGCGTGACTTGCCCAAGGAATCAAAACTTGTCATTTCTGTAGACGGAGAAAATGCAAAAATGTTTGCCCGGGATGATACCAGCGGGAAATCCGTTTCGTTCCGCACCGATAAGATCAATGAAACAGCGGTTGACAATCTCGCCCAGGATATTGCGACTATTGAGCTGGATCTCGGCAACAAACACTTCGCACTTCCTGCTATGCTGACTTTTTTGGAAATGTTCAATGTCAGCAAGATAGAGCATTTGAATTCCTTAACACGCTGGAAAGAGAATAATCCCACGATCTCTCTGCAAACCCCGATCGGCGTAGATTCATATGGAGGCGCATTCAATCTCGACCTGCACGAAAAATTCCATGGCCCCCATGGGCTGGTGGCTGGCATGACGGGCTCGGGAAAATCCGAGTTCATCATAACCTATATTCTTTCTCTCGCAGTAAACTATCATCCAGATGAAGTAGCCTTCATTCTCATCGACTACAAGGGTGGCGGTCTTGCCGGCGCTTTTGAAGATGACGACCGGGGGATCAAGCTTCCCCATCTGGCCGGAACGATAACGAATCTGGATGGCGCAGCCGTCAAAAGATCGTTGATCTCAATTCAAAGTGAGCTTCGCCGCCGTCAGGCCATCTTCAATGAGGCACGGAAGATCTCCAATGAAGGCACGATGGACATTTATAAATACCAGCAGCTGTACCGGGATAAGGTGGTGTCAGAGCCTATTCCGCACCTGTTTATCATTTCCGATGAGTTTGCGGAATTGAAATCTCAGCAGCCGGAATTTATGGAGCAGCTTATCAGCGCAGCCCGTATTGGACGAAGTCTTGGCGTGCATTTGATTTTGGCAACACAAAAGCCAAGCGGTGTCGTAGATGACCAAATTTGGAGCAACAGCAAGTTTAGAGTCTGCCTTAAAGTGCAGGAAAAAGCCGATAGCCAAGATGTGATCAAGTGCCCTGATGCAGCAGAGCTTTCTCAAACCGGCAGATTTTATTTGCAGGTTGGATTTAATGAATTGTTTGCACTCGGTCAGTCTGCTTGGTGCGGAGCGGAATATATTCCGTCGGAAACCGTTGAAAAGAGCGTTGATTCCAGTGTACAGGTCATTGATAACCTTGGGCGTGTCATTATGAATGTCAAGCCTGGCAAGAAGAAGCAGGTAGCCAGAAGCAAGACGAAGCAGATCGTGGCTATTGTCACTTACCTGTCTGGACTGGCGAAGGAAGAGAATATCGCAGTGCGACCGTTGTGGCTTGAGCCAATTCCCCCGTATATTTATGTGGATGACATCGAAAAAAAGTATGGGGCAAAGAGTAGCGGATTTGTGTTGGATCCGGTGATCGGTGAATTTGACGACCCGTTTAATCAAAAGCAGGGCGTCCTGACGATTCCGTTTACCAAAGACGGAAACTGCATAGTGTATGGCTCCACAGGAAATGGAAAAACGACATTCCTTACCTCACTGTGCTATTCTCTGCTTAAAAACCACAGAACAGAGGAGATCAATCTCTATATCCTGGATTTTGGATCCGAAACACTCAAGGTGTTTGAAAATGCGCCGCAAGTGGGCGGCGTAATCGTATCGGCCGATGAGGAAAAGATGATCAATTTCCTGAAAATGCTCCACCGGGAGATCGACCGCAGACGCGAGTTGTTCTCCGACTTTGGCGGTGATTATCAGGAATACATCAAGAGCAGCGGAAAAACAGAACCCAACATTGTCGTCGTTCTAAATAACTATTCGGGCTTTGTCGAGCAATATGAGGATCAGCAGGATGAATTCACCCTGCTGACAAGAGACGGGACAAAATATGGGATATATTTTGTGGTCACAGCCAGCAGCATAAACGCAGTGCGCTACAAGACTCAGCAGAATTTCAAGACCATACTGACGATGCAGCTCAATGATGCCACAGACTACCCCATCATAGTCGGAAAGACAGATGGCCTAACGCCCTCCAAGTACAAAGGGCGCGGCCTGGTTGCGCTGGATCATGTCTACGAATTCCAAACGGCATATTGCAAAAATACCGCCGATATGCAGGAGTATCTGCGCACATTTTGCGGCCAATTGAGCGCGCGGAGTACCTCTGCCGCAAAGCGAATCCCTGTGCTGCCAAAAACGGTTGATTTTGCGTATGTACAGAACAGCATCGATGGGTTCCGAAGCGTGCCGGTGGGCGTGGGTAAGAAATCCCTTAGCATCTTAAGTGTAGATCTGCAAAGTAAGGTCATATTCCCGGTGGCTGCGCAGGAAATGTATGAAATGATCCCCTTTGCAGAGGAGCTCGTGCGGGTCATCTCCGCCGTAAAACCGGCTATCATCGTGGATGCGGAGCGAGCGCTGTCCTCGGAGCTCAAAGAGTGCGCTGCATTCGTGGCGGGAAATTACGAGTCGTTCGTGCAGAGCCTCTTTGGGGAAATGGTTCTGCGGAATAACACCTATAAGGATGCAATGCTCGATCCCGATTCGTTGACTTCGTTTGAAGAGCGTACCTATGTGATCGTCGGCATGAAGCGTCTGTTGGATCAGCTTACGCCAGACGGCAAGGATAAACTGAGCACGCTCCTTGAAAAAGCGGAAGCGATCTATAAGCTGCACTTCGTTGTAGTGGAGACGGCCGCCGGGTACAAGGACTGCGCATACGGCGGCTGGTATAAGCGCCACCTGAACGGTGCCGACGGCGTTTGGATCGGCGATGGCATTGCTGACCAGTATTTCCTGAAGATCAATAAGATCACAAGCGAGCTATATGAAGAGATCGGCTCCGACTATGGCTATCTTGTCAGTAGAAATCGTCCCATTCGCATAAAGACGCTGTCCCGTGAGTCGGCAGAGGAGGGTATGTAATATGGACAAGGTTTTGGTAGAAGTGTTTGTCCCGCTTTTGGACCGATCCTTTGATATGTTCCTTCCCGCCGCATCCCCCATGTATGAGGTGTTGGAGCTTATGGAGAAAGCCGTCACAGAAATGTCCGACGGCCGTTTCATCGCAACAGATAATACCACCCTCTGTTACAGAGAGGACGGAGCTATTCTCAATATTAACTTGTCAGTTTACGAACTCGAGATTCACAACGGTTCAAAGCTGATGTTAATATAAAAAATTTAAATAGGAGGTAAAAAAAATGGCAAGAAACATTGAAGTGACCCCGGAACAGCTGGAGTCTGCAGCGGGAAAAATCGAAGGCCTGGCAGCTGACTATAAAACACAGTATGATGCGCTCTACAGTGAGACCAATGCTATGGCATCGACTTGGCAGGGAAAGGACAATGCGGCGTTTATCAATCAAATTGAAGGCTTCAAAGGAGATTTTGAGAAAATGTACCGGTTGATGCTTGATTATGCACGCTTCCTCCGGGATACCGCAAAAGCATACCGTGGAACACAGGACACTGTGGTAAGCCAAGCACGCAAACTGATAAATTAAGTAGGAGGTAGAAAATCATGGCAGATAGCATTTTAATTTCCACTCAAGTACTGATTGATACTGCTGCCAAGGTTAGAACGATTAATTCCACCTTGGATCAAAAACTGACAGAAATCAACAAAAGCATGAATGACCTGGAGGCAACATGGAAAAGCGATGCTGCAAGTGACATTAGAGCAGCAATGAATGCACTCAAGCCCCGTTTTGAAGAGTACAAGTCCGTGGTAGAGTCTTATGCGAAGTTTCTAGACAATACTGCGCAAAACTATGAGAATACGGAAACTGCTGTTCAAAGCAATGCAAATACATTTAAATAATGTTGAGTTTTAGCAGGTGGGTGCGTAACCCGCACCCACCTGCTAAAACTAACAATTAAGTAGGGAGAGAGTAATTGGGGGAATTGTTATGAAACGGTTTATAGCTGCGATACTTTCGTTGTTGATGATATTTGGATGTGTGGTATCACTTAGTGGGTGTTCCAAAACGAATAATCAGGGTGTTACACTCGGACAATGGCTTTCTATGATAAACGAAGCATTTGGAATGAATTCATATGTGCAGGATGAGCCGTATTATTCCAGTGTTGATGCTAATAACGAGTTTTTTGAGGAAGTCCAAATAGCCCGGGAGTGGGATGTTATTAGTGCTTCTATGGAAATAGATACCGATAGTAATATAACTTGGAAAGATGCGTTAATTTCATTAGTGAATGCAGGCAATTTTTCCGCTGTTAATAGTTCTGAGGAAGAAAAAATTAATTGTGCAATAAACAAGCTTGACTCCTCCATAAGAAAGTACTGGATAAATCGGACAATAAAGTACTCTGATGCAGTCATGCTTCTTGCGTCTGCCCAGAGACTATGGGCAAACCAAACTTATGAAGAGAGAGTCGAGGAAGTAAAATTTAAAGAAGGAGTCAAGGACTTATCCAAAAATGAGAATATCACCCAAAACTACTACATAAGCGATGATACAACTGTTCTTCCTGACACGAGCGAAATAGAACTTGAAGTTGGAGATATATATATTTTGCCGTCTAACGACAATTCTGTTGGGACAAAAGTGTATAGGGCTGAAAATATAAAAAAGGAAAATGGGCAAATACAAATAAAAAATAGTACAGACATAGATTTATATGATATTGCAGAAGATATTTTTCTACAGGAAACCATAATTCCAACGGCTCAAAACACGGTAATCTACGATGCAGGTGGCAATATATTATCAAATAATGCGGTAAATGGTGTTTCTCAAAATGACAGTTCCGAACTCGAAGGAGTAAGCTTGGTGGCAACAGATGCAAACACGACAGTCCAGAGACTTGCTGCTTCTAAAATGAAGCATGAGTTCAAAATTGGCGAATGGAAAGTAGCACTTTCTTACAAGTTGGATGACGCGTTAGATATTGAGGCGACCGTTGGAAAATCTTTAGGGGATGATGACTGGGAATGGGAAGTCGGGCTTGGACTGGACAATGTTAAGGTTACAAACGAGATAGATTATAAATGGTTTAAGCTCAATTCTGCATCTGTCAGGGTGGATTATGATACTAAACTATCATTTAAAGCAAGTGCAGAAGAAAAAGTAGTTAACAAAGTTGCGGCTCCTTACAACAACGGAAATGGAAAAGGATTGACTAACCTAAAAAAAGCGGTACTCAAAGACGCAAAAAAAGCAGGAGGCAACGGCGCACAAACAATTAAATTATTCAGCATGGATGTATGGTCTGTTGGTGTTGCGCGCGTTTGCTTGGATGTGAATTTTGTGGTTAAGGTTGACGGTACATTTGAAATCAAAATAACAAACCATGATTCAAAGGGTATTGAATATAAAAACAATAACATTAGATTTATAAATACGAGCGACAAAGATATCGATATTTCAGCCAAAGCAAAAATAGAAGCAACATTAGGGATAGGCCCTGCGCTCTATACAGTCGGACTGAAAAAGCCGATTATTGGTGTGCAGGGAAAATTCGGAGCTGGTGCTTCTGCTGGTATTGTTCTTCATTTGGCTGATTCTGAAGATCATCTCATTGAGGAGGCATCGGCTGAAGATTATCCTCCGGAGGTGTATCGGACATTGATGGAGGCAGATATTACAACGGATGCGGATTCCATTAGGCGGGCCGCTGAAGCGCAGGGCGGGACTTACTCAACGGAAACCAGTGGAAATTTGAAGTTACATACGGATGTTTGCATAGACATTGCAATGTATTGGATCATCCGTTTGGAGGTAACAGACAGTAGCTATGCGGCCGATTTATTAGGAGGAAAGATTAAGCTGAGTAAAGAATTTCTTGGCGAAAAAAATGGTAAATTTGGCTATGCACATATAGAAGATTTCGATTTTATTGCCGGCTTTTCTAACGCGGTGTTTGGTTCAACAGCATCAAAGGCAGATCTTTGTACAAAAAAATACAAGCCATTTGATAATGCTACAGAAAATACGGAAAAGGATGATTTGCAAAACAACGGTGACATGATTCTCAAAGGTGATCAGATTGTTCTGTCAGAAATGCGGGCAAATATAGCGATTGGACAAAAGTATTATGTTATAGTCCAACAATTGCCCAAGGGATACAATGTGGAGGATTTGAGAATCGATATTGCTAATACAAGGATTGCTACTGTTGATGAAAATGGAGCGGTTGTTGGGAACGAAGCCGGTAGCACAATCATAACGGTGCATACAGTGGACAATAAATTCAGTGCATATTGCGCACTTGTAGTTACGGATTCCAGTCAAGTTGATTTCAAACCATTAGGAACTCCCATTTAAAGGTGATTTTATGAAGAAATTAGATACGAAAACGATTCTCATTGAAAATAACTTTTCATCAAAAATTTTTAATGGCATGTTATTTACATTTGCTGGCATCTTAGCATCGTTTTTGCCGATTATATACTTCAGAACTCTTAACAAAAACACCCTTATAGGTTTTGTTGTTTGTACGCTATGCTTTGGAATACCGTTTGGTTTTTTCTTTGGTATTAGAAGACTTATTCCCACAATAGTGCAAAAAAAAGCAATTTCAGCAGGGAATTATGTGATTTATATTGATGTAGTAAAATCAACACGGATGCTTTCACAGGGCGTAAAGAGTGAAAAGGGTGATTACTATTGCCAAATCGAGTTTGAAAAATATTCAAAGCAAACAGGTGAGTATTATACCATATCGCGAAGAATGTTTGACAAAACGAAAGATGGAGATGAGTTTTACTTAGTTAGCTTGGGTGATATAAAAAAGACAATTTCTATTTTCCCAAGAAAGAGCTATGTAATATCCAAAGAGATATTAGAGAAAGTGGCCAAATAGCAATTCAAGGGGTGTTATTTAAAATGTATATCAATATTTCAGCCGCGAACAACCAGGTGTCGCAGCTGCAAGGCTATGCAGATAAGTTGCAGCAGGCAAAGAGCCAATTGAATACATATAAGTCGTCCTTGGCGGCCAATTGGCAGGGCAGAGAGGTGCCCTATATGACGCGGGGGATCGATAGAGCTGTTGCACAGATAGACGCCGCCATGCGGGAACTTCGGGAGATTGCAAAAGATGTCAGCCTGGCAGCAGCATCCATCAAAAGAGAGGAGGATGCTGCTGCTGCGGCGGCTCGGGCCAGGGCGGCCAAGGAGCAGCGTATCGTCGCTGCGCAGACCGCCTATAATACCGCCTGCGATGACTTGGCAAAACTGAACATGCGCAGGGACGAGATCATGAAAGCACTCAAGAAACGGCCCGAATTGATCCGCAAGTACAAGGACGAGCTTGGGGACATCATAAAGAGCATCGAAGCCGCAGAAAAGAAATGCAATTCCTGCAAAAACGCTTTAACAGCAGCAAGAAGGTAATACGATCCTATGAAGAATAAGTGCAAAATTATTTCAAAATTAGGCATAACGCAGCTTGTGATCAAGAGCCAAAAGGGCCAGCAGCTCAGCGAGCGGGAGGTCTACGACATCAACGGTAACCAAAACAGTGGCCTGTTGAGCCTGCATGTTGCGACCAAGGGCGCCTCCTTTAAGCTCATATACGACATCACCGGCTTTATCACATTCAAGGAGTATTTGAAAAAACCATTAACCAGAGAGTCGTTTGCACATATTCTGAAAAATATCCTTGAAAACCTGAATGCGGTGCAAAAGCTGTTTATCAACCAGCAGATGCTTTGGTTGGATTTTGAGCATGTCCTTGTTAACCCCGCTACCGGGCGGATCTATTTTACCTGCGTACCCATCCGGGATATTGAGACGGAAACACCGCTCCGGGATTTCCTGTTGAATATTATCCAATACAGCACCTTTGTTCCGGGTGAGGACAACAGTTACATCAAGGAATACATCACCATCCTTAACAGCGGTATCAATTTCTCTGTGTTTGACCTGGAGGAGTACATCAACGGACTGAACGGGAAAAGTGGCCAATCCGAAAGGCAGACCAAGGAATGCCCCGGCTGCCGCCAGACCATCATGCGGGGAACGAACTACTGCCCGCACTGCGGGGCCAAGGTAATAGGGTTCACAGAGGATGCAGGTACGAGGGTCTATGACCCGCTGCAGGACGAATTTGCAGACGAAATAGATGCCGAACACAGGAGGGGTACCCAAGACCTGAGCTACGGCACAACTGTGCTGGGTGCAGACCCCGGAGGCACGACCGTTTTGGGCTCGGAGGAGCTGGACGCGCCAGTGTTCCCGTATTTGATCCGGAAGAAGAACCAGGAAAAAATCTCTGTCAATAAACCGGCGTTCAGGATCGGTAAGGAGAGACAATTCTGCGACTATTTTGTCTCCGACAATAACGCGGTAAGCCGAAGCCACGCGGACATTATTACAAGAGGCGGCAGATATTTCATCGTGGACAAGAATTCTACCAATAAAACATATGTTGACGGGAAAGCGATTCCGGTGGAAAAGGAAGTCGAGATATTCCCAGGCACGGAGCTTCGCCTCGCAAACGAGGACTTTGTATTCCATATAGATTGAGTGGGCGACGATTATGAATTTTTACACAGCGTCCTACACGGATGTGGGGATCAAAAAAGACAAAAATCAAGACAGCTACTGTATCCTGCAGGCGGAAACGCCAAAAGGGACTGTGCTGCTGGCTATGGTGTGCGATGGCATGGGCGGGCTGGATAAAGGCGAGGTGGCAAGCGCGTCCATTATCACCGCCTTCAAGGCTTGGTTCTGCGAGAAACTCCCCTATACGCTTTCCTCCGATACATATTATGACGATGTAAAGTATGAGTGGGACAGGATTATAAAAACCCAGAACCAGGAAATAGCAGCTTATGGCAGAGCGCATTGTATTCAGCTTGGGTCTACGGTCACAGCCATGATTGTGTTTGAGGACGGCAAGTATCTTATCGGACATGTGGGGGACTCCCGGGCGTATGAGATCAGCAACAGTGAGATCTCTATTCTGACGAAAGATCAGACGATCGTTGCCAACGAGGTGAGGCTCGGAAAGCTGACACCAGAGGAGGCCGCGAGAGACCCGAGACGGAATGTCCTTCTCCAGTGTGTGGGTGCATCCCGTATTGTGGAGCCTGAATATGTGGGCGGCGCTGTTGAGCTGGGGGCCTGCTATATGCTCTGCTCCGATGGCTTTCGGCATGAGATCAGCGCGGCAGAGATCCAGAATGCGTTTGCACCCATTGCCAACAGGGATGCAGCGCAGATGCAGACCAACATCATCAGGCTCATCGAGCTCAACAAAAGCCGCGGGGAAACAGACAACATCACCGCACTGCTCATAAAAGTTTGTTAAAGGGGGGAGAACATTGGCAGCGATAGGCCAGGTCATTGACGATAAATACGAAATACTGAAGCTGATTGGGCAGGGCGGTATGTCCAAGGTATATCTTGCCATGGATAAGCGGCTGAATAAGCAGTGGGCCGTCAAAGAAATTGAAAAGCGGGCCAGGGACAGGAACAATGAAATCGTTATTCAAAGTGCGATCGCCGAGGCGAACCTAATAAAGCAGCTGGATCATCCTGCCATTGTCCGCATTGTAGATATTATCGACAACGGCAATGTGATCTACATAATCGAGGACTATATCGAGGGAGAGACCCTCGGCACGATCTTGGAGAACAACGGTGCACAGCCGCAGGAATTGGTCATTGAATGGGCAATGCAGATATGCGAGGCGCTGGAATACCTGCACACCCGAAAGCCTCCCATTATTTACCGGGATATGAAGCCGGCCAATGTTATGCTGAAGCCCGACGGAAATATAAAGGTGATCGACTTCGGCATCGCCCGGGAGTACAAGGACCAAAGCCTGGCCGACACGGTGAGCCTGGGCACGAAAGGATACGCTGCGCCGGAACAGTTCGGTGGAAAAGGCCAAACGGATGCCAGAACGGATGTGTATTGCCTGGGTGTGACGCTCTACCATTTGGTCACCGGGCAAAATCCCTGTGAGCCGCCCTATGAGATATATCCTATTCGCCATTGGAACCCGCAATTGTCCGCGGGCCTGGAGGCTATCATCCAAAAGTGTACGCAGTTCAATCCGGCGGATCGATACCAGACCTGCGCCGAGCTGCTGTACGCCCTGCATCACTATGAGGAGTACGGCGCAGCATATCGGGCAAGGCAGAAGCGGAAGCTGAGCTATTTTATAGCCGCTGCATCGGTGGCATTGGTTTGTGCGCTGGTGGGCGTTCTGGGGCTGGCTATGCGTGCACATACCAATAATGTGGACTATTCGCAAAATATCATCCAGGCGGAGAAATCCGTCACTTCGGAGGATAAGGTCCGGTATTATGCCCAGGCCATTGACATCAAGCCTTTGCAGCAGGAGGCTTACATCGGCATGATCGATGCATTTAAGGACGATGCAACTTTCAGCACCGACGAGGAAGAGGAATTCAAAAAGAAGATTAACGCCAATCTCTCCGACCTGCGCAATGAGCCCGGCTATGCGGAGCTGGCATTTGAGACCGGCAAGCTGTATTGGTATTACTATGATTACGGGAAAACGGAGTCGGCGGATAACCAAATTACCCGCATGAAAAGCTCTATCCAGTGGTTTGAGGACGCCGTAGCATACGGCAGCGAGACGGACAGCTTTTATACCATGGCAACGGTATATCGCGACATAGGAAAATTTAACCGGGACATTACCCTTGACATTGAGGAAGCGTCCGACAAAGGCAAGTACGCACCCTATTGGGAAAATATAAAGGAATTGGTGAACACCGTCGCAGAGGAGAGCGATGAAAGCGAAATCATTCAGCTGGAGGTGTACAAGCTGGCTATGTATTCCATGGAGAGCTACGCACGGAAATTCAAGGCGGATGGCATCGACAAGAGCGACATGGAGACGGTGTTTGCCACGGTGCAAGCGGCGGCGAAGAATATGCCAACTACCTCCGATAAGACGAGCCAAATCAAGGAAAGCGTGATCCGGCGCTTTGTCCCGGCTAAAACGGCCATCGACAACGCATATAGAGGGAAGGTGGGGGCCTGATGAGCGCAAATGCATGGTTCATAATTGCAATAGTAGGTTTTTCCCTTTCCGGGATTGCACTGGCGGCGGCGGTGATACTGTTTTTTAAGCTGGATATACCATCGGTCATTGGCGACCTCACCGGGCGGACGGTGGCCCGGGAGATCAAGGCCATGCGGGAAACGAATGCCTCCAGTGGTGACAAGCGGTTCCGTCCCAGCGCGGTCAACCTAGAGCGGGGAACTTTGACCGAGAAGGTCGCAGACAGCACCACAAACGGTATGGCCATAGCCCACGCATCCAAACGGCTGGACAAGGCATCTGGGGAGATCGGCAGCCGCGCTTTCCGGCGCAAGAAAACCGGGACCATCGAGCTTTCCGACGCCGTACAGGGCAAAACCGACTCTGGACCCACGGATGTGCTGGAGAGCGATGCCGCCACGGAGGTTCTGCGCACAGATGGGCAGAAAGGACCCGGCGAGAATAGGGCCGAGGTTCTGCGCGAAAACACAACCGAGGTCCTGAGCGACAGTGTTGCGGAGGCGCAGCCCGGCGGCCCCACCGAGCCGCTGGACACCGCCACAGGGGAGAGCCTGGGCCAGCCTACGGAGATGCTGGAAGAAACTGACGCTCAGACGCCGTGTAGCGGCCCTACAGAAATCCTCTCCGCCAGTAGAACGGCGGTCTTGTCACAGGAAACGGAGGTTTTGTCTCCCGAGACCACGGTTTTGCATCCCACCGAAAAGCTGGAGAATGCCGCACCGCAGCCGGTATCCTTCAAAATTAAGCAGAAGGAGGTCGTGACCCATTCGGATGAAGTGATCGAATGAGAAAGTATATCCGGCTTGGGAGCGTTTCCCATATAAAGCCAAAAAATAAACATATAGGAGAGTAAAAGAGATGTTAAAACAAGCAAAAACAAACGCATCAAGATTTTTGGCAGTCTTTTTGACACTGCTTCTGATCTGGGGCATGATACCCGTGGGGGTCGTCCCGGCATTTGCGGCGGAGAACAACACCGTAACAGTGCAGCTACCCGATGGCGTATCGGCGCAGATCACGCTGACCGATGAGCAGGATGCGAAAAAGGTCTATACCGCCCAGACAGACGAGACCTTCGCAGCCACGGTGGAAGGAGTGGACGACGCCGCCACCTACACGCTGATGGTTTCGCAGATGGAGCAGTATAAGGACTATACCCTGGCCAATGTAACGGTGGGCACAAACCAGCCCATTAAGATTGCCGCCGATGTCCTGCAGGAAAAGGGCACCCGCACTTTCGCTTTCGCGGAGACGGGGCTTACCAAGATGTTTGGGGACAGCAGCTTCTTCCTCACCTTTACCGAGGAGACCACGCTGGAGGGCATCACCGTAAGTTATACAAGCAGTGAAGAGAAGGTTGCTACCGTTTCCGCCCAGGGCGAAGTGACCATTCTCGGCGCCGGCAACACGACCATCACGGCCACAGCCCAGGCGGACGGCGAGTATAAGGAAGCCAAAGACGCCGTGACATTGACGGTGGGCCAGTTGGAAAACGCGCTCTCCTTTAACATAACGGAGGTCAATTGGACCTATGGTGATGTAAAAAAAGTCAATGAGCTGACCGTTCAGCCGGGTGCGGTCGGAACCTTGAGTTACAGCAGCGATAATAGCGAAGTTGCCGTGGTCAATGAGATCACGGGTGATGTTGATATTGTGAAGCCGGGCGTGGCAAACATCACCGCCACCTTTACAGCTGGTGAATACAGCGGCTATAAAGATTCCGCCGCATCCTACAAGATCAATGCAAGCAAGAAATCGGACGCTATAAAATTTCAGGACGCTGAGATTCAGGTGACCTATGGCGATGAGAGTGCCGTGAATGATACCCTTACACCCAAGGACATTAACGGAGAGATCACCTATTCCAGCAACAATGAAAAGGTCGCAACTGTGAATGCCAAAACGGGCCAATACACCATTGTTGGCGCAGGCGAGGCTGTGATCACGGCCACGCTGACTGGAAATGACTATTACGAGGAAGCAACGGCAACTTATAAATTGATCGTTGCGCAAAAGGCCAATGCCCTTTCATTTGAATCTGGCGAGAAAAATTATACATACGGCGACCTGGCTGCCACAAATGCGCTTTCGACCGACGGCTTCACCGGCCCCGTCAGCTATAAGAGCAGCAACCCCGATGTGGCTGAAGTGGCGGCGGACGGCACAGTCACCCTCAAAAAGCCTGGTTCCGCTACCATCACTGCATCCATGGATGGCGATGCCAAATATAAAGCCGCTTCCGCTGCCTATGATGTGAATGTACAAAAAAAGTCCATCAGCTTTACTTTAAGTGCTACGATCCAGTTTGGACAGGATGACCCCGATTTGACCGCTATGATCCGAGAAGAAGTCAAAAAAGGCCTCATTGAGAGTGAGCAGAATAACGAAGAAATTCTCAACAGAGTTGTTGGGCTCATTTCTTATAAATTTGAAGATTTAAACCCCGATTTAGGCGAAAATCGCAGAGTTAAAGATAATTATAGTATTTCTTTTGAAACACAGAAAGATGACTACTATAGCTTTGATAAGCTGGGCGGCACCTTATCCGTAGCAAACAGTTTTACCGCAAGAGAGGGATTTGATTACACCATCACTGGCCTCAATGATGGTGCTTGGGGTAGGGGCAGTGTTGACAACGGGGTTTCTATCACTGTAAAGGATAGCAAAAAATATGCTATCAGCAACACGGACACCAAGAAAACCGAGGGCTGGAGTGGCAGTCTGACCTTTAATGAGGCCCAAGACCAGACCAACCACACTTTCTATATCAAGAATCTGGAAACTGGGGAAATTTCCCGGCCTGTTACCAAGACTTTCGGCATTGATGGTGCAGCTCCTGCAATCGAGAATTTTAAAATTACAGACGGAAACTGGCTTGACAAAATTATAAAAACCCTGTTTGGCACTTTCTGGAACGATCAAGTTAGAGTAACTGTTACTGTCACAGACGCGGGTCCGTCTTCTGGCATTGAAACCATCACGCTCTACGCGGACGGAGTGGAATTCGAAACCGTTCAGGCGACGGACGGAAAGGGCGAATTTGTGATCCCCGTCGACAAAATTGACGGTGAGGTAAAGGCTTTTGATAAAATACTCTCCGCGAAAGCTACCGATAAGGTTGGTAACAGAACAGAAAATGCGGTTTCTCCAAACGAGGCCAATTCGAACATCATAAATAGCCGTTTGATGATCGAAACGGTAAAGCCCATCGTGTCTGAAAAGATTACTGCCAGCGTAATAAGCGGTATGGAAAATGCAGATGCCACAATCTATAGCGGCGATATTAAATTCTCTTTCAAAGCGCAAGATGTGGATTCTGGATTGGCGAGCGTAGACATCAAGGTAAATGGGGATAGTATTAAGGAGTCCCGCACCTATGCCAGTGCAGAGACAACTGTGCAAACTTATGAATTCTCCACGGTGGGCATTGTGCCAAATGAAGATGGAGAATACATAATTGCGGTCAATGTAACCGATAACGCCGGGAATATTACTCAGCGAAATTTGACCGTGCAAAAAGATCAGACTTCTCCTGTGATCAGTTCCTTTGACTTTGGTGAAAACGCTGAAGATGCTACCGAGGAAGAGTATGGTTACTATTTCAAGGAAGATACAGCGGTCACGATTACAGCAGAAGATCCTTGCTCCGAGAACGAAGTCGCGTCCGGGGTGGACACGATAACGGTCATTCTCCGTGATAAAGATGGGAAGTACTACTCTGTTGATGCTGAAAAAAATATAGTTCCCATTGACGCAAGCGAAATTAAGGGTGCCACAAAGCATGAGGTGGATGAAAAAAGCACCTATACATTCACCATCAAGGCACCGTTCAAAGGCCAGATTTATGCAATGGCAACAGATAAGGTTGACAACAATCCCCTAAACAGCACATTTGCCTTTACGCAGAAGAATGAGACTGAGGAAGCCGAGGCTGTTAAGGACATCGTACAAAGCGGAGACCTGAGGGGCTACAAATTTCCGAGAGCAGCCATTCTTGAAACTAAGGAGGAGCATGATAGTGAAAATCATATTGTGTTCTCAAAAGAGGATGCTGTGTACAAAACCAACGATGGAGGAGAATTATATACAGGAACAGTTCCCGTCAAAATTGTCGTAACAGATACATATTCTGGCATAAGAAGCATAGAGTGGTCGATTAAAGTACCTGGTTCGGAGGCTTCCACTCAAAGCGGAACAGTTATCGTTAAAAACAATAAGACCTTGGACGATGGTAGTGACAGCGGGTGGACTTGGAACGAAGTGGATACCGAGAAAAACCTCATCAAGGTCATGGAGAAGACCATCCAAGTCACCGAAAACAGCAACAATATAGTTGTCCATGTTGTGATGACCGACCGCGCTGGCAACATTTCGGAGAATAGCGTCACATTCAGCGTCGACAACACCGCGCCTACCGTCACGGTGACCTATGATGATGACAAGTCTCCTGCGGACAATGGTTTCCCCACATTCTACAAGGCTCCCAGGACGGCTACCATTACCGTCACCGAGCGGAACTTTGATCCCAATGCGGTACAGTTTGATATTAAGAGCGCCCACTCTGAGAAGAATATACCCGATATCTCCAGCCTGAAGTGGACGGCGCACAGAGTTAATGAGACTTATCGCACCGATGAGGATACCTACACGGCCACCATTACCTTTGAGGCGGATGATGATTACACCCTGGCTGTGGCCTCCTGCAAAGATTTGGCCAAAAGGGTGTGCACAAGCTTTACTTATGAGGGCAAGTCTGATCCCACGCTGTTCACCATCGACAAGACCGCCCCCACCGTTACCGTTTCCTACGATAACAACGCATCCATGAACGGCAATTACTTTAAGGCCGATCGTATTGCCACCATTACCGTTACCGAGCACAACTTTGACGCTGGCCGCGTGACGGTGAACGGCAATGCCACCGATAATGGTGCGTCCGCAGCATTCCCCGGCCTGGTTTGGACCGGCGACAATGGAGATGTCCACACCGCCACCATCCACTATGCGGCAGATGCCCACTATACCTTTAGCATTGACATAACGGATAAGGCTGGCAACACCATCAGCAACCAGGCGCAGGCTGAGTTCTATGTGGACAAAACGGCCCCCACGCTGGAAATTACCGACGTAGCCGACCGCTCTGCCAACAACGGAACCGTGGCACCCATTATCAACTTTATGGACACCAACTTTGATGCCGACGCCGTTACCTACACCCTCGCCGGCGTAAACAACGGCACGGTCACTTATCCTGCCTCCAAGGCCGATGTGGCCAACGGCCAGACCGTGACCTTTGCCGATTTTGAGCGGGTGCAGAATGTGGATGACATCTACACCCTGACGGCAACCATTACCGACAAGGCCGGTAACGAGACCACCAAGACCATCACCTTCTCTGCCAACCGCTTCGGCTCTGTGTATGATTTGGACGGGTTGAAGAACATGCTGGGCAAGTACCTGCGAAATGAAGAGGATGTTGTGTTCACCGAGGTCAATGTCGATTCCCTGAATAAGTCCGAGACCAAGCTCAAGATCACCAAGAACGGCACCCCCAGAGACCTGGTGGAGGGCGTGGACTACACCGTTCTGGAAACGGGCGGCAGCGGACTGTGGAGCCGGTATAGATACACCATCAATAAAGCCCTGTTCACCGATGATGGCCGTTACAGTATCTCTGTCTATACGGTGGATGCCGCCGGCAATATCAACGAGAACATCGATGAGACGAAGAAGGCCGAGATTTCCTTCGGCGTAGATAAGACCAATCCCGTCATCGTCCCCATTGACTTTGTGAGCGGTGTACAGTATCCCGTAGAGGTCAAGACGGTTTCCCTGGAGATCAAGGATAACCTGGTTCTGGACAGCGTTAAGATCTACCTGAACGATGTGGAAGTTCAGTATGAAAACAGCGGCGAGACCTATACCTTTGACATTCCCGAAAAGAATGAAAAGCAGAATGTAAGGATCGTGGCCGTTGACGCTGCCGGTAATGCGTATGAGCTGCCGGTAGAAAACTTCCTGGTGTCTACCAATGTGTTCGTCCGCTGGTTCAATAACACCCCGCTGTTTGTGGGGAGTCTTGTGGGCGTTGCACTGATTGCCGGAGCCATTGTGTTCCTGGTAGGGTCCAAGCGGACGAAGAAAGAAGCCGCAGCAAAGTAAACGAAGCTATGCGCATCCTGCCCGGTGGCTCTCCGGGGCCATCGGGCAGGGGATAAGGAGGAAAATATGTATCCCGAATTTATAGCCATTTATATAGGTTTGGCGATCCTGTCGGCGCTTATGATCGTGGTGCTGATCCTTTTATTGAAACTTTTGAAGCAGTCGGAGGTAAAGCAGATACCTCGTCCGTATGTGCCTGCGGAAAATCAGACTGCCGCTGCATCACAGACCGGCGCTGCCCCCGGCGGCGTGGTGTTTTGCAAGCGCTGCGCAACGGAGTTTGATGCCTCGCAAAAAGTATGCCCCCGGTGCGGAACGCCTCGCTGAGAAAAACAGATAGGGGGGTTCCGAGTTGGGAAGAATCAAGATCAATGTCGGGGCAGTCATAGAACTAAGCCCTCAAATAGAAAAAACCAATAGGCTTGTTTCCGAGGTTAGAATAAATTTAAATTCCACAAGAGCGCATGTGGACGGGAAGATCCTGAATAGGAATAATCTGTATGCCCGCTTGCAGGCTGTATCCGCTAAACTGGTATCAGCGGAAAGTCAGATTGGCAGGATTAAATCCACCGTAGAGGGCGGCGCAAACGATTATGCCGCAACAGATGTGAGCGTTCAGCTATGGGGGCGCACATTGGCAGAAAACCTTACAGGCAGCGGAGCTGGAATCGGCGCAGTGATTTTGGCGGGTCAAGAGGCCGGAAAAAATGATGAGAAAAGCGATAGTTTATTTAGACAGATACTGAAGGACGATTGGAGCCTGGAAGGGTCTGTTGTCAGCGGAAAAGCGGAAGCATCAAGTGAAATCCACGGTGTTCAGGTATCAGGAGCCGCAGAGGGCGAACTTGTTGGCGGCTCGGTGAAAACAAAATCAAAAGCAAAGTGGGATATTGACAATAAGAATGCCGGCATCGAAAAGAGTATTGAAGCAGAGGGGCATGTGGCCAAGGGAAAGCTGAGTGGGGATATTGGCCTGCTTGGTGGTGAAGTCAAGGGCTCTGTGGGTAATGTGGGTGCGACCGGCGTAATAGGAGCAAGCCTTATGGAGGATGGAAAATTCACGCCCACACTTAAGGTAAAAGCAAAAGCGGAAGCCTCTGTGGCAAAAGGGGACGCATCCGCGCACCTTGGCAATGATGAGTTTGATGCCCACGGAAAAGTCAGCGGTACTTTCCTGGGCGCTGAAGCGGAGGCGAGCGCCAATGCGGGCGTTATCAAATCTGTGGATAAAATTACAAAGGAACTTAGAACGGAGTACGGTGTCAAGGGAAAGGCGGGAGCAGAAGCTTATATAGCAGAGGGAAAAGCTTCAGCCGGACTAAAAATATTGGGCGTTAAATTCGATATTGGCGTTCAGGGGAAATTTGGTGGAGCCGGAGTAGCGGCTGAGGGAAAGATAACTACAGGCGGTGTTTCCGGTAAAGTGGGAGCAGGCCTTGGATTGGGTGCTGGTCTTGAGTTTAGCGTAGACTGGAGCGATTTTTCTCTCTGGTAAGTTTGCAAAAACTACATTGGATGTAGTATAATCAAATCAACACGAATGGAGGTTGAAGAAGTGTACAAGAATTTATTGCCTATCGGCTCCGTGGTTTTGCTTAAAGGCGGAGATAAACGCATTATGATCTGCGGACGTATACAAGTCAAAGAGGGAGAGGATAGGATTTATGACTACTCCGCATGTTATTATCCTCAGGGCTTGGCCAGCGCAGACGGCGTGTTTTTCTTCGATCGGGATGCTATAGATCGGGTTTTCTTCTTGGGCTTTCAGGATGCAGAGGAGCTGGCTTACAGGAGTGAAGTCCTGGATAAACTCGGTGCCTTGGAGATTAGGGACGGAGCCATTGTCCCCGTAGAGCAGGGCGACGCATGATACTCGACATTGTACAGATTTCCAAGGAACTGTTCTCGGCAGAGTTTGCGATTCGCACGGGGAGCACGCCAATAGGGGACATTCATCTGCAAGGCTCCCTTGGCTCTATGGAGGCCGAGATCGTTTTGAATTATCAAGACACCTGCCTTGGTATGGTTCACGAACACTTGGAGCAGAAACCTGCGAAAAGGGTCTTCAGGCCGTATGCAATTTATGCAGATGGAGCTGTGATAGGAGTTGTATATCAGTCGGAGGAGAAACTGGGACTATTCAAAGGCTATAGCTTTCGCGAGATGCACTTTTCGGGAAAAAGCTACAGAATGTTTTCCGTTGGATTGGGAAATGAGGGATATAAATTCCCTATCTACGAAGGTGAGAGGCAAATCGCAGAAATAGATAAACCGTGTGTGGTATATGATGAGCTGCACGAGTACAAGATATATGCGCTGGATGCGCCGTCTGCTATGACCGCATCCCTGCTATGCGCTTACCTTTATGTCAGCGGCGCTTATACACCCGGAGAAAAGGTGATTCGCTCCAAGGTAAAAACAATTACCATAACAGCAAATAAATTTCTAAAAGAGAAGTATGACCCGGGTTTTATAAAAGGTATGGATCCGTGACAGGACCGCTGCCCTGACACGCAGCTGCTATGGATGAGACGCTACCTGCGAAGAAGAGTGATTCTGCTGGAAGAAGCTCAGCTTTAAACCAGACATAAAATGGGCGGACGCTGCCAGCGTTCGCCCATTTTTCGTAGCACGAGGTCTATCTCAAAACAAAAATTATTTCCATTAAAGAGGAGAAATATCCGCAATGAATGAGAAGAAAAATGAAACTGGCACGGGGGAATACGCCATCCCTATGGGCTCCGGCGATAATCGGAACGACGAACTGCAGAGCCAAATAAAGGGAGAAAAGAGAAAAACACCTGTTGAATGCGAAGACGACCAGCACGAGCTTGTAATGACAGATGAGTACATCGACTGTACCCGCTTTATTTGTGCGTGCTGCGGTAAAGTAGTCTATAAGAGCAAGCTCCTGCCCGAAGATGGATCTGCTTCCACCCAAAACGGACTCATCCCTGCATATCTTGCCAAGTATACCTGGGACCTTGCGACCATGTGTGCCGATGCTATAACTGAGTTCAGTGTGACTTTCGGTGATTTTCCGATCATAACTATAACCTGCTCTGAGCGAGCCTTGCACATTAAGAAATCTATCAACGGCAGTCGGGATGATCGGCTGGAGCTCCCCCGGGGAGCCCTTGACGATGAGGACCTGCTATTAACAGAAACACAGGCAGAAAATCTTTTTGCCTTTATAAAGCAAATCGACTTCAGCAAATGGATCACAGACCGAAGGACCATAGAGAATGAAGAGATACTGCATCCCTGCGGATTCTCCGTCGACAGCAGATTTACATGCTCCTTCAAAAACGGCGCTGTTTTCACTTGCCTTTTTCCAAAAGAGGAACCTTTCTTCGTGCTTGTGTCGATGCTGAAATTGCTTTGCGGGGATAAGGTTGAAAACCAATATGACCACTCATTGTCCGACGAAAGTGCTGAGGAGCCTATGGGACAGTTTACCCCCGGCAACACAACAGAAATCTTCCCTGATACCCTGCGACTGACGCTGGAGTGCACAGGCAAAACAGTCTTGATTCGGAAGACGCTGGTTCGTGTTGGCCGTGACAACAGTGCAGACCTGGCCTTTGAAGATGTGAAAGAAATATCTCCCTGTCATGCCTATTTCCTGTATGAAAATCGGTCGTGGTATTTGCAGGATGATAATTCTGCCAACGGCACCTGGCTCAATGACAGCCGCCTTGCGCCCGGGAAAAAGTATGAGTTGGCTGCAAACGACTTGATTAGCTTTGCCGGGAAAGAAACGGTGACCTTCTATAAGTCGGAGCAAGAACCACTGTTTACCTACGATGCGGAAGATTCAGAAGAAAATAAGCTGGTCATTCTGCGCGAGGCTATGACCCAATTTTCAAAGTCGGGAGAAAAAGATGAAAAGGCATTAGAAACCATTTTTGCGCTGCTGCCGCAGGTTCCTCTTTACATTCCCATGGGAATGGACATGGAAGCAGTGATTGCAACTAAGGACGCATGGCAGCAGAAACCTGGGGATAGTATGCAGAACATGCGAGATGCGGGGATGCGCTTTCTGACAGCGGTATTTGAGAATGACATAAGGCTTGTCCTCTTGTTTACCTCCGAGGAGGAGGCCAATAAAGGTCCCTCCGTGCCGCTGATCCGCCTTTCGCTCCAGGCGTATTTGCCCAGGCTCATTGCAATGGATTTAGACGCCCTGTTAGACCCGTTTTCCGAAAATAGATTTGTACTCCCGAAGCAAATGATGACAAGCATACTGCTGCCCTCCGTTCGGGAAGATGTACCCACGCAGCCACCCGCAGAGCCCACTGCGCCGGAGTCCCTCATCGGAAAAACAATAGCGGACAAATATGAGATTATCCGTCGAACTGGTGGGAGTGATACATGCACAAACTATCTTGCAAAGGAAATCCGCATTAACAAGTATCGCATCATGAAAATCGGACATAAAAAATCGATGCAGTATAGTCCCTATATGCGGCAGTTTCTTCTTGAGGAGGCGGCCAAAGTGCGTGACCTTAGCCATCCCGCTATTCCGAAGGCTGTGGATATTATTGAAACAGAGAGCTATATTTGTGTTGCCTGGGAATATGTGCCCGGAGATACGCTGGAGACTTTGGTGCAGAAAAATGGCCCCCAGCCAGTAGACAGGGTCATTGACTGGGGTAGGCAGCTCTGCGATGTCTTGAGTTACCTTCACAGGCAAAAACCGCCCCGTATCTATCGGGATATGAGGCCCTACAATGTTATCCTAACCGCTGACGGTACGCTGAAACTGGCGGATTGCGATGTTATGCGCACCTATAAGCCGGGGAAAAGAGGGGACACCTGTATGCTCGGCACCAGGGGTTACGCCGCTCCAGAGCAATTCAGAAGCATGGGTCAGACAGACGCTCGGACGGATATATATGCTTTGGGCGTGACTATGCACCGCCTGGTGACCGGAGTCGATCCCTCTGGCCCACTTTTTGACTTGGAACCCATCCGTAGTTATGATCCAAGGCTGCCGGAGGGTCTGGAATACATCATTTCCAAATGCACCCAGCGAAACCCCGCAGATAGATACCAAACCTGCGCCCGACTCCTGGCGGATCTGAACCAGTATACCTCCCTGCCAAAACCTAAGGGATTTTTTTCATCTCTATTTGGAAGGAAATGATATCACTATGAGGTAAGTGTAAAACCCTAACCGCATATAAAAGACCGCCATCTCAAGGAGAGCTGTTGCTCACGGAGATGGCGGCCAATTATTTTTGCGGCATATAGCATTCTTCCGGGGCATTTATGGCAGCAAACTTGAGCTTCACCCAGTTTGTCATCTGGGCCAAGCCTCTGTACTGTGTATAACGCATAGCGTGTTTCTCTTTCACAGTTGCAAAGACCCGCTCAATGGCTTCTTTCCGGCGCTTGTAGAGTTGCGCATAAGCAGGCGTATATCTGACATCTGAGTGTTCCGCCCCGGATTGTGCACCTCGACCGATCAAATTGAGCATCCATTCCGGCGGAATTGGACGCCCTTGCCACCGTATGTCGACTACACAGGCCCTGAGGCCCAGGACCGCCAGCGCATTATTTTGCAGCGCTTGGCGCCCAAAAAGAATAACCGCGTAACCGAAAGGCAGTTGAAGGACGGCTCCGCAAAATATACTCCCCGCAGCAACAAAGAGTGCGTGAGCTTGGGCAATAAGTTTACGCTGCAGCCCGGGGAGGAGCTATACGCAATGGCCGACCATGGATCCGAGGGGCAAATCACGATTCTGGAAAAGGATTCATAAAATAAAAAAATTTTCAAAGGCAAAAAAAACATGTAAAAATCTGGGTTTTTGACCCTCGTTTTGACACCCCAAAAAACAGGCAATTATGTACGCGTTATGCACGACTTTTTCGGAATTTTCAAGAGTCACGCTAAAAGTGCAAAAAAAGTTCCGAAATCCGCAGATTTCGGAACTTTCCTGGTGGAGATAAGCGGGATCGAACCGCTGACCTCTTGAATGCCATTCAAGCGCTCTCCCGAGTGATCGGTTAAGCACCCCCACAGGCATCTGGGGCCATATCTCCATCAGAATCCACCCACACGCATTTCTGCGATTATTTTAGCGTGTTTTGGAACTGTTGTCAATTAGAGAGGCTGAATGAGCGCACTGTCAGGCAGTGCTTTTTTCATGAAACAATGTCCTGTGCTGCATACTCAACTTCTGTTTCCAATCCGAGTTCGAACTGTGCGAAGCTCATGTTGAACTCGATGTGCAGGCGATAATCGGAGTACACATCCACTCTCTTGATGATGTATCCTGCGATCATCTTCTTCACATCCATGTCGCTGCCATCGAACATCTCGGACCATTCCATGATGCGGCGGTAATCCGCTTTGATGGCTTCGATGCGCTGATTGCTTTTCTCGACTTCCTCATTGAGTTCAGTCAATTGAGCATTGGCATCCAGCATCCTGGTACGGGCATTGTTGACCAGCTCCGACAGGACTTCCATCGGGAACGCACTCTCACCCTGCACGGCTTTGATGATCTCCAGCTTCAGTGATTCATATTCCTTGGCAGCCTTAGCAGACTCTGCTTTGGCGTCCGCAAGGCGCTTCTTGAGACTGACCATGGCACTGCGGTGGGTACGGGAGATGATCTCGTTCTCCTCTACAGACCTCATCCGATCAAATACCTGATGGAGAATGTCGGTGACCATCTTGTCCAGAATGTGCATGGTGTAGCCAGTCTGCCCATCGCAGTTACTGCGCTTGCGGGTCTTGTTGTAGCACACATAGCGGATGCGCTTGCGGCCAACCTTTTCACCGGCAGCGTTGATCCGAGTTGTCCCATTGGTGGTCAGCGTCAGACGCCCGCCGCAGTGTCCGCAGAACACATTGCCGGACAGTAGGGATTGCCCCCTGGTGTTGCGGGGCATGGTTCGCAGCGCATTGCACTCATTGGCTCGTTCAGCCATGAGATTTTGCGCCAGCTCGAAGTTCTCCGGTGAGATAATCTGCAAATCAGGGAATGCTTTAGACTGTGTACTGCCGCTCCGAAGCACGCCAGTGTACATGATATTATGCAGAATGTGACCGACGGTAGCTTCATGCCAGTTCTTCCCGTCACGGGTCTTGATGCCCATCTCAGACAGGAAGTTGGCGATTTTAAATCTGCCGTAACCGGAGCCGACGCACAGGTCGAACATCATGCGCACGACCTTTGCCTCATCAGGATTGATCTCCAGTTTGAAGACCTCATGCTTGCGCTTGTTGTATGTGCCGCTGGGTACCAGGTCATAGCCGTAAGGGGCGGAACCGCCACGGAAGCGGCCTTCCTGTACCATCTGCCCGAGGGCAGCCTTGGTACGCATGGAGGTTTTCTGACTCTCACCGTCTGCCTGCCAGAAGCGGATGTAGTTGGTGAGACGGTCGACATGCGTGTCGATTCGCTGTTCACCTTCGTTGACGCTCCAGACCTGAATGCCGTGGTTGATGAGCCATTCGACCACGAAAGGCGTTTCTTCGGCTCGTCTGCCAATACGGTCGAACATGAACACCAGCAGAATATCGAATTTGCCCTGTTCGGCATATTCCTTGATGAGTTGAATTTTATCACGGTCATTGGCGCTGACCTTGAAGCCTGACACGCCGTTTTCCTGTTCCTCGTACACGATGGTCCAGCCCATCCGCTCTGCGAACTCACGGCAGGCTTTTCTCTGCACGGGGATATCAGCTTGATTCTGGTCATCGTGGTCGACCTGCTTGGTGGTGGAGACGCGGTACAGACAGCATACTCTGTTCTGGATGCTGAGTACATTTTGATAAGAACAACAAACTCTTTCAGCCATAATGTATCCTTCCTCTCAATGAATGATTTAGAAATGTGAGAGGTTCAGATACACCTTTTCATGTATTCACTTTTCAAAGTACACGGCATTTTGCCACCTTGATTATCTCACATTTCAGGTTGAATAGCTATCAAAACCTCGAAATATAAGCAACAAAGAAACGGCCTCCGATCCGGTAAAATCGCGCTTGAGTAAAAGACTTTTTGCCCAAGCGCCAGCTTGCCGAGAATAGAAAGCAGGCCGCAGCTTTAAACTGCAGCCTGCTCGTAATGACAAAAGAATTTTATTTTTCCTGCTCTAACCGATGGAGTTCTGCGCGGGCTTTTTCAAGTTCTTCTTCCAATTCAGCAATGCGCTTCTGATCTCGACGAAATATCTCACGATTTATTTCGTCCGATTTCTGATATATCATGACCATGAGCATCAGAGCCGGACGCACATCCTCGTCAGGGATTTTGACGACAGCTGCGCCAACAGCCTCTTGGCCGCGATTCTTTACCAACTGCTCCAAATCATCTCTGGTAACCATTTTGTTTTTCCTCCGCAGTTTCTCAATTCCACTTCTCGGTGTGCTTTTGACGATCCAGATATTCCTTTGATTCTTGCTCATCGGCAGGCCGCACTCGCTTTTTGCCGCAGTCCGGGCATTGGTCGCATCCGGTTTCCGCTTCGAAGGTATAGTGGCAGGCGTCACAGGTATAGATTTCTTTGCTCATCGTACTTCTCCTGTGGTATGACGGACTGCAATATATTTCTGATTCCGGCTATTGGGCTTATCAGGAACTGTCAACTGGAGTTCTCCTGTCTCCAACATCGGCTTCAGATATGCTTTCAGAAAATGTGCTTTGTTTTTCATTCCGCAGGCTTGCATCAACTGTTCGCGCGTCTGAGGGGCATTGAGGCACAGAGAAACAATCTTACTCCGAATATCTTTATCTGGAGTGTTGACTGGTATGGTAACTGGAGTGGTATCCGTTCCAGTCGTGTCAAAATTCTCGTCGGACCGATAGAAAACAACCACGAATCCGGACTTCAAAACCTCAAATTTATATTTGCATCCAGCAGCGTCACACGCATCAGCAATACGCTTCAGTCCAGTACCAAAGCTCTCAACATTCTTGGAGTAATAAAGTGTCTGTGCAATCAGCGGGTTCCTGCGGATAGGGCGCTCTCGACCAGAGATGAAGTCCTCCGGCTCATAGCCTGCCGGAAAAGTACCGGGGTTATAAATCTCAACTCGGTCCTTGTATATGGAAACCTCGTTGTTCTGTCCGGTTCCGTATTCCTTGTGGCAAAACGAATTGATCAGCGCTTCACGGACGGCATCCACAGGAATTTCTGGGATTTCTTTGCGTTGCAAAGATCCAAACTCTACCCGCCAGCGGATATTTTTGAAAATATACTTTTCGGCACGGTCAACGAGTTCGAAGATCGTTCCATGCTCACGCTGAATATCCAAAAATGTGAGCCGCTCCGTTCCGGCGAATACCGCCATTTGCAGGTCATTGTAAGGTGTCTCACCGAACAGGACCATGCCTGCGTTCAGCAGGTAGCTTCCCGCAGTCAAGCTCAACTTACCCAGCACCGTATCCCTGTCGGAATAATCAAAGCTGATTCTGCCGAACTCTTGACCGCGGTGGATATACTCTTTGAGAGAGTTCTCGTCCACCGAGCTTGTCAAGCACTCAGAAACTTTGCGTTCCCATACACCTTCGCTGCTTTGCCGCTCCATAATGTAGTCGGTCAATTCCTGCTGGGACATTACCTTATCTTCATCCGCGACACGGATCCTGGCCACATTATAGGCAAAGTATGGTGTGTTGTGCCCTTCAAAGCTGACATGGATACAATCCTTATCATCAATATGGACTACTGCAATTTCCGGGTAAATTCTCGGCTCGATATGGTTTGCAATCTCCTGACTGATATCCCGTAGGGTCTTTTCGGAAATTTGCTGTCCAATAGGCGTCCCATCTGGTTTTATCCCGAAATAGAGTTCGCCTTTCTGATGTTTGTTCAGGATGGCAGCAATTGATACGACGCCTTCCTTCAGTTCTCCAGTAGTCTTTTTAAATTCTAAGGTTTCGGTTTCGTGTCCGAGATTCAATTTTGCTCACCCCTCTCAACACTTTTCAATGTGTCAAATGCAAAAGCGATATTCTTGGATTTGCAAAAGTCCCGAATCACAAACAGTGTTATTTTATTCGGCTCGGTTCTTCCGTTCTCCCAGCGATTGACGGTCGCAACACTTATATTCAGCTGTTCCGCAAGTTCCTTCTGCGAAATGCGCAGTTCACTGCGAAGCTGAATAATAGAGTCTGCAAAAGTCACTGGTCATCACGCCCCTTTTGCATAGTATAACACATGATAAGCGTTTTTACAACGAAGAGAAGCATTTCCGAACCACTCTTTTATGCAGGCTGTTCCTCACTGCACAGCCCGTTCTTTCGGATATATGCGTCCAGCAGGGTGTTGCGTACCAGAGCAGAGAGGGTCGGATTGGCCTCCTGAGCAAAGCTGATCGTTACCTTATGACCCTCAATGGTCATCTGGATCTGCCTGGTGTTTTTCTTCTCTGTGCTCTGATTTACCATAGTCGCTTCCTCGCTTTCTTTTGTTGTCAGGTAGTATATCCTTAATCCCAATGCTGATCTCCAAGGCAGCATTCACTTCCTGCATCTTGCCTTTTCCTACAGTTCCCGCATACCCAAGCAGGCGCTGCTTGTCTAATGTCCGAAGCTGTTCCAGCATGATCGTGGATTCATTGTGTAATCCGCATTGGCGCCCATTCAGGTTTACATGGGTCGGTAATCGGTGATGCTTTATGCGGCTGGTAATCGCCGCCACGATAACCGTGGGACTATGACGATTGCCTATGTCATTCTGAATAATCAGCACCGGTCGGACGCCTCCTTGCTCGGAGCCGCGTACCGGTTCAAGATCCGCATAGAATATGTCTCCGCGGTATGCGGAGTGGATGTTGTCATTATCCATAGTAGCTTCCATTTTTCTCCTGCTACAAACTAAGTAAAGGAATCCGCGCAGGCCATAGCGCACAGCTTTAGCCTGCGCGGTATATATTTTCCTTTGCCTGTACTTGACACTACTTCCCCAGGCGGGGCGGCAACTTGAACTGTGCTGGCGCACATCACGGGACTCTCACCCCTCCGGGGAACGCCCGGAGCTGCGTACAGGAGTATCATTGTGGGCT
>UMLW01004317.1_pt1 | contig 33414 bp, 50 predicted proteins | sample 1966601 | NCBI WGS metagenome assembly UMLW01 (sample SAMEA4836211, study PRJEB28245) | human gut metagenome | biome: gut microbiome; material: fecal sample | place: Denmark | collected 2008 | reverse complement strand
TGCAGGAACTGAACGATGGGGCGTTAGATTTTCTCGGGGTGTCTTTGCCCCCGCGAGTTGGGAAGTCTACGCTCTGCATTTTTTTCATGACGTGGATCATGGGGAAGAGACCGGACGTTGCAAATGTCATGTCAGGACACTCGGATAAGCTTACGGACGGGTTCTACAGAGAGACAATGAATATTCTGACGGACACAGAAACGTACTCTTGGGCTGACGTGTTCCCGGATGTTAAGGTCGTGGATAATTCCGCAAAGAACGAGACGATTGATCTGGAGCGGAAGAAGCGCTTCCCAACGTTCACGGCGCGGTCTGTCGGCGGAACACTGACCGGCGCAGTCGAAGTCGGAACGGGCGGATGCTTGTATGTGGACGACCTGATAGAGGATCTGGAAGAGTCCTTGAATCCTGTACGGCTGCAAGCAAAATACGATGCGTATTTGAATCAGCTCAAAGACAGAAAAAAAGACGGGGCTTTCGAACTGATGGTCGGTACACGGTGGAACGTTGCCGATCCGCTGGGAAGGATTCAGGAGCAGTACGAAGGAAACCCACGATATCGATTCCGCGTGATTCCGGCCCTGAACGAAAAGGGAGAATCGAATTTCAACTACCAATACGGGCTGGGCTTCTCCACGGAGTACTACAAGGACATGAAAGCCAGCATCGACGATGCGACTTGGTGTGCGAAGTATCAGGGTAAGCCTTATGTTCGTGAGGGCCTTTTGTTCCCTGCGGAGTCTCTTCGGTATTACAACGGCGTTTTGCCGGAAGACGATTTCTATAAAGTCGCCGTGTGCGACGTGGCGTGGGGCGGCGGTGACAGCCTTGCAATGCCCTTTGCGTATGTAGCGACGGACGGCAGCGTTTATATTCACGACGTTATTTTCAGCAAGGGCGCGAAGGACGTTACGCAGCCTCTTGTAGCCAACCGGACGAAGGAACACAAGCCACACAAGGAGCGCTTCGAGGCGAACAACGGCGGCGGAGAATATGCTTCGACTGTTGATAGACTGCTTCGAGGAATTGGGGTGACAACGAATATCACTTCTCAGAGAGCGCCGAACAATCAAAGCAAGCTCGGGCGGATTATTCAGTACTCCCCGGAAATCAAGAAGTTCTATTTCATCGACAAAGAACACAGAACACCGGAATACGACGAGTTTATGCGCGAAGTGTGCACCTTCTCACAGACAGGTAAGAACGTGCACGACGACGCGCCGGATAGTTTGGCAATGTTAGCCGACGAATTGTATCACGGCTCTGCGCAAATCGAGATCAAACGCCGAACGTTCTAAATTGATGCACGTTTGCGTGCGCTGTTTTCGTTGAAAGTGTACGAAAACAGACGTTTTCACGTGATTCTGTGCTATTATCTATGTAAAGAGTTCTGCTCCGGCCTTGGCACGGCCATGTTTCATTACTTTCCTCCTTGGCATCCGGCTCGTCCGGGTGTCAAGGCGAGAGCAGAACATACGGGACATTAGCTCAGTTGGTAGAGCAGCGGACTGTTAATCCGCCTGTCGGAGGTTCAAGCCCTTCATGTCCCGCCATACGGTGGATGAATCCGGGCGGCCCCGGAGCCTGCTTTGAACACAGTGCGCGGAGAGATCCGTTGAGTTCGACACTTACGTCCACCGCCAGTTGCCGGGTCGCTCCCGGATGATGTGTGCGCGACTGTCGAGCCATACAGAGAATACCAACGCTTGCTGAAAACTACGCAGATAGCGGCAAACCTAGGATGCGCCGCAAAAATTCTGCGCGTGATAATCTAAGCAGGAAGGCAGTCACGGGCCGTTATCTCAAATGGCTAGAGCGACCGGCTCATAACCGGTAACATCTCGGTTCGAGTCCGAGACGGCCCACCAACGAAAAGGGGTATCCTATGCAGTTTGGACGCACGAAAATCAAAACCGACGTTGAATATGTAGACGAGAGCAATGTTTTGACAGTGCTGGAATCTGCAATGAACGACCATATCTCCAATTACGGGGATATCGAGTACCTGTACAGCTACTTCAAGGGGCAGCAGCCTGTTTTACAGAGGAAAAAGGAAATTCGTCCTGAAATCTGCAATAAGATCGTTGAGAATATCGCAAATGAGATTGTTTCATTCAAGACGGGATATCTGCTCGGAGAGCCGATCCAGTATGTAAGCCGCTCCGACACGGACACAAGCAAAGAGGTCGGCGAGCTGAACGACATTATGGAGCTTTGCAGCAAGGCTTGCGTGGACAACGACATTGCGGAATGGCTCTACATTTGTGGTGTAGGCTACAGACTTGTGCTTCCGAACGACACTGCGATTCTCGGGAAAGCGGTTCCGGCCCTCTCTGTCGGCGAGAAGCCAGACCTCGGAGACGATACGCCCTTCACTGTCCACTGCCTAGACCCGCGCGGCGCATTTGTCGTGCATTACTCCGGGATCGGGGAAAAGCCTGTTATGGGTGTAAAGTACGTCAAGAAAGACGATTTGACGGTCGTTTTCAGCGTTTGGACAGGTTCGGAGTATTTTGAGATCGAGAGCGACGGCGTAAACGGTACAGGCCGGATCGTGAAGCATGAGAAAAACACAGTCGGGTACATCCCAGTCGTGGAATATGTCCTGAATAACGCCAGACAGGGTGCGTTTGAGATCGTACTTCCACTTCTGGACGCGATCAACGACACGCAGAGCGATAGGCTTGACGGCGTAGACCAGTTCATTCAGTCGCTTATGGTGCTTTATAATGCCGAGATCGACGAGGACAAGGCGAAAAACCTCCGGGATGCTGGACTTATCATCCTGAAATCCTTCGGAGAGAACAAGGCCGACATCAAAGTCCTTAACGAGCAGCTAAACCAGACGCAGACGCAGACGCTCATTGACGATCTGTACCAGAAGGTGCTTGAAATCGTCGGTATGCCGAACAGGAACGGCGGAACAAGCACAAGCGATACCGGAGCCGCGGTCATTGTCCGCGACGGATGGTCTACGGCAGAGGCAAGAGCGAAATCCGACGAGGCGAACTTCAAGCGTTCTGAAAGAGAGTTCCTGAAAATCGCGCTTTCCATTATCAAGCGTTCCGGCGGGCTTTCGCTCATGCTGAAAGACGTCGATATCAAGTTCACGCGGCACAATTACGATAACATTCAGAGCAAGTCACAGGTGCTTGTTTCGATGCTCAATAATTCGCACATCCATCCTGCTCTTGCATTCGAGCATTGCGGCCTGTTCTCAGACCCGCAGTCGGCGTTCAATATGTCGGAAGCGTACCATCAGGAGCAGATGAAGAAGTGGGAGCCGGTAGAGGTGGGCAGCGATGAAAACGACGATCTACAGCAAACTGGACAAGGAGCTTCCGGCAGTCAAGAACAATCTCAGGAGGGAGTTTAATCGGCTATCTCTGATGGGATTCGACGAGCTGAACGTTTTGAACACGCGCAAAACCACGGCTCAGATGTACAAGCGGCTTTCGCAGCGGAACGAGCGGCTATATTTAGACGGAGGCTATTTTGCTTACCTGTTCGCTTTCGGTCAGGCGTCGCAGCTCGGATTCGCAGGGAAACGGCGAAAAATAGATGCGAAGTGGGTCGAAAGCTACTTGCAGGAATACAACCCGGTGACCCGCTACATCTACGAAAAGGAAGTTGAGCGGCGCAGGATGCGGCTCAACGAGTGCATTCTTACGGATAGGGAGTTCGACAGCCGCGAGAACTTTCAGACCGACATCCGTCGCTCCGCGAACTATTGGTGGACGCAGACGCTTCAATACGGCATCGGCGCGTGTGACGCTGCAATGCTGGCTGCGTTCCGCGACTGCGGCGTAAAGCGTGTGCGCTGGGTGACGATGGAGGATGATCGTGTTTGCGACGATTGCGGCAAACGGGACGGCGTTGTTTACGACATAGACAAGGTTCCGCCAAAAGAGCACTACGGATGCAGATGCATCCTTGTACCTGTCAGGGGGTAATCCTATGCTGGACGAAAAAGTCATAGCAGCCGTAGAGGCGATTTTGAAAAACGGCGGGATCGCCGAGATCAAGAATGAAAAGGCCGGGATCGTCGTTGTGGACGTGTCCAGAAAGGTGAAATACCGGCCTGACAGATAATTAAATATCGGCCCATCGGTAAGATGATGTCCGATGGAAGCGGCAAGGCATGGCCGACGAGAGGGTTTTCCTTCTTGTCGGCCATTTTTTGTTTATTCACAGATTTGTTCAGAGAAGAACTGAAAACCCAAACGCTGGGAGATCAGCGCAAAAAGCCCACTTTACACAGGCAGAGAAGCCTTAAATCCCAAAGGAGAATGAATTATGAAAATCGACACCAGCAAAATCCCTAATTTCGACGCACTCCCGCAGGAGGCCAGAGAGGCAATTACCGGCATGGAATTTGCCGACCCTGTTGATATGTCGAAGTACGTCGAAAAGGCCGTGTTCGACCGCAAGGCGTCCGAGGCGGCAGACCTGTCCAAGCAGCTCAAATCGAAAATGACAGAGGACGAGGCGGCGGCAGCAGAGCGGACGGCAAACGAAAAGAAGATCATGGAAGAGCTTGAAAAACTCAGAAAAGAGAAGGTCGTTTCCGAGTACAAGGCGAAGTTCCTCGGGCTTGGCTATGCGGAGCAGCTTGCCACAGATACGGCGGTGGCCCTTGCTGACGGCAAGATGGACGTTGTTTTCGCCAACCAGCAGAAGCACAACGAGGCACTGAAAGCCGCAGCGGATGCGGGGAATCTCGCAAAGGGCCAGAAGCCGCCCGCAGGGAAGGATGCCGGTGTCACACTGGACAGCCTGCGCAAGATGAGCGTGGCTGAACGCTTCGAGTTCTCTCAGAAGAACCCAGAGCAGTACGAAAAATTATACGGAGGTAACTAATTTATGAACAAACCCTATAGCAATTTCTTCCTCTCGAATGAGATCGAAGATCAGTACAATTCCCACCTTGACCTCCAGCAGTTCTGCACGGTTGACAACAACCTGACAGGAACTGCCGGTATGACCAGAAAGGTCAATCGTTATTCTGCGACCGCCGGTACGGAAAAGCTTGCAAAGGGTGTCGGCAACACTCAGACCATCGAGGTCAGCTATGTGCCGGATGAATACAAGATCCTTCTTGCGCAGAATCGCTTCAAGTATCTCGACGAGGACGCGATGGAAGACCCCATGATCGTCCCCGTCGGTATGCGCCGCGCCGGTTCCGATATGTTCAACACTGTAAACAAGGACGTTTACGGAGAGTTCGCAAAGGCAACTATGGTCGTCCTTGCCACCAAACTGAACTTTGATGCATTTGCAGACGCACAGGCAATGCTCAACCTTGAAAACCTTGAGGGCGCGAGCATTTTTGCATTCGTCAGCCCGGCCGATGTTGCAGAACTCCGGAAGGAACTCAAGGATACGCTCCAGTACGTGGAGTCGTTTGCAAGAAACGGCTATGTCGGTACGGTTGCAGGCGTGAACGTTTACACCAAGAAGGACGCAACGTCCGGCTCTGTCTATGTGGCGACCAAGGAAGCCGTAACTCTCTTCAACAAGAAGGGCGTCGAGGTCGAGCAGAACATCGCGAACAATCGCTCCGAGGACGCGGCGAACAAGCGCGAGAACTACATCGTCTCCCGCAAGTACTACCTTGCAGCGCTGACGGACGAGACCAAGGACGTCAAGGTATTCAAGGGCACCGCAACCGCAGCAACGGAGGAAACCGTGAACGCCAGCAAGACTTACTACGCGAAGTCTGGCGTTGGCTATGTAAAGGTCACGCCCGCATCCGGCGACAACCCTAAGACCAAGGGCTGGTTTACCATCGCCTGATAACAGGAGGTACGCATCGTGACATTTGATGAAAAAATCAGGAGAGTGGAGCTTCTTCTCGGAGAGAGCGGGAACGAAGAGCTGATCGGTGCGTACCTTTCCATGGCTGAAAGCGAGATACTGTCATGGTCTGGGGCTGAATCCATTTCTCCCGATTACGATACAGTCGAGATCATGGCGGTCATTGCCGGGTACAACCTGATCGGTACGGAAAACCAGACTTCCCACAGTGAAAACGGCATTTCCAGAGTGTTCAAGTACTCCGATATGGTTTCTTACATACGGAACAACGTATGCGCAAAGGTGGTGGCGTATTGAGATCGCTCCGACGCAATGAAAAACGGTTTTGGTACGCCAACTATACCGGGAACGAGAAAATCCTTTCCGACGGGAAGCGGACGGGCCAGTACAAGGTAAAGTACGGAAATCCCATCGAGGCCAGAGCGAATGTATCTGCCGCGCGTGGTTCCTTGGACGATGAACACTTCGGGATCAATGCCGACTACGACAGGACGATAACGACCTGTGACAAGAATTTAGATATGGACGAGTCTTCGGTTCTCTGGATCGAGAAAGCTCCGGAGATCGCCGCTGGCGGTTCCACGGCTACCCCGTGGGACTACGTTGTCGTAAAGGTGGCGAAGTCAATCAACAGCACGACGGTTGCGATTAAGAAGGTGTCCGTGTCGTGAAGAAGATCACGATAGAGCTGAATCCCACGTCTATCAATAAGGCCATCAAGGATATCCGGAAACTTAATGCTGAGTGGGACAGAAAAATCGATGAAGTGACACGGAGACTAGCCGAAATTGGAGCCACAAAAGCCTCCCTCGGATTTTCAAGGGCGGTCTACACGGGAGACAATGACGTTTCTATCTCTGTAGAGCCTATAGAGAATGGCTATTCCATCATTGCATCCGGCGAGGCAGTCTTGTTCATCGAATTCGGCTCCGGCGTCACATACGGATACGGGCATCCTGCCCCGATGGACTACGGGCCCGGAACATATCCGGGCAAAGGCCATTGGGACGACCCCAAGGGATGGTGGCTGCCGAAGGACAAGGGCGGCTTGCATACATACGGCAACCCGCCGTCCGCGACGATGTACCAGACGGGGAAAGAACTACAGCAGGAGATTTTGCGGATAGCGCGGGAGGTGTTCACAGGTGGTTCCTGATATTGAGACAGATGTGTTCGATGCGGTTGCAACGACGCTGGAAGCGAAATACGGGGACATTTTTGTGACTGGCGAGTATGTACACGCTCCTGAGTTTTTCCCGGCTGTCAGCATTATCGAAGAGGACAACGCAGCGTACCTTCCGGCGCTTGATACGGAAGGTTCACACCACTCTCAGCTCATGTATGAGGTCAACGTATACAGCAACCTTAAAAGTGGGCGCAAAGCACAGGCAAAAGAGATCATGCAGACGATTGACGAAAAAATGTCAGCGTTGGGTTTTGCCAGACTGAGCAGGCAGCCCATGACATTGCCGAACGCGGAAACATCCATCTACCGGATGAACGCACGGTATCGGACAGTCGTTGACGAAAATAAACGACTTCTAAGGAGGTAGCCAAATGGCAATTGAACTCAGCACGGCAGGCATTCTGCTTGGCTATGCTATCGAAACAGTCGCGGGAACGCAGCCGTCGGCTTTCACGCAGATCAAGGGCGCAAAGAGCCTCCCGGACATGAATCCGGAGCCGTCCACGCTGGAAACGACGCCGCTCGAAGCGACGGAATGGAAAACCTACATCGACGGTCTGAAAGACCCCGGCGGGGCGCTGGCTGTGACCTTCAATATGTCCAACGATCTGCAAACGACTTGGGATGATATTGTTGACAAGTACAAGACCGCAGCGGAAGCCGGAAAGAAAACGTGGTGGGAATTCTACGTTCCCGGCCTGACCAAGGCGTTTTTCTTCACGGGTAACCCGTCTCCGCTTGGCTTTGCTGGCGCGGAGGTGGACAGTGTTCTTGAGAACACGGCATATATCACCCCGAACGGAAACATTGGCTGGAACACGGCAGTAAAACCGACGGCAAGTGCCTAATTTCATGGAGGAATGTGTATGCAGGAGAGAATCGTAATTAACGGGAAGGGGTATCCGACAAAGGAGATCACCTTCAACACGGTCTGTCAGTTCGAGGATATGGGCGTGCCCATGTCCGATATCGAAGCGAAGTCCATCATGTTTATCCGCGCTTACGCGGCTATGTGCATGGGCGTCAAGGCGGATCAGGCAGGAGAAGAGATCGAGAAGCACATTTTGAACGGCGGTACGATGGAGGAGCTTGCAGATGTTCTCCGTCAGGCCGTCGAAGAAAGCGGTTTTTTTCAGGCTCTGTCCAAGAGAGCGGAAACGGCGGACAGCAAGGGCCAGACGGAAACTGCGTAAAAAAGCACTACGCATCCTTTCGTGAGGAATGCATTGAGACGTATCTTCCGCAATGTCTCATGATCGGAATCAGCGAGGCGGGATTCTGGAATATGAATCCCGCCAAGATGAAGCCTTATATTGAAGCAGACAGATTACGTCTTGAGAGCAAGAATTATGAATTGTGGCTCCAAGGCGTTTATTTTTTTGATGCTATTTCTATCGCACTGTCCAACGCCTTTGCCGGGAAAGGCAAAAAGCCTATCGAGTATCCGAGCAAACCCCGGAAGATCACACCGGACACGCCGGAAGAACGGGCGGCACGGGTAAAGCGTGAGAGAGAAAGGGCAATCGCATTCTTCAAGAATATGGAGCGGAATTTCAAAAAGAAAAGTGGTGATATGAGTGGCGACAGTTGAAACACTGGAAATTGAGATTAAAAAAAGCGCTTCGGACGCCTCGAGCGGAATAGAGGGACTTGTTTCGGCGCTGACGCAGTTGAAGCAATCTGTTTCAGGTGGCGCGGGATTAAAGGCTGCTGTCAACCAGATAAAGAGTTTGGGTACGGCGATAAATAATGTCACGGGCGCGAATGACGGCCTTTCAACGACATTACAGACGCTACAGGGCATTGCGGATATCGACTTCTCAAACCTCAGAGAGGCGGCAAAGAACGTGAACGCCGTGGCGGGTGCGGCGAATGCGCCGAGGAATGCCGGGACTCCGGCTAACACAACGCCAAGTGCGGCGCAGGCGCCGAACGGAAACGCCGAGCCACAAGACATTCCGCAGCAGACGCAGGAACTGCAAGAGCGGACAAACGCCGTGAAGGCATCTGGAAAGGCTGCCAGCAGTGCAGGAGAATCCGTGAAAAAGGCATCCTCGGCTTTCGGCTCCTTGTCCGATGCAATTTCAAAAACAAAAATAGGACAGTTTGTAAATTCGATAGGGCGCATAGCGATGTATCGCGCGATCCGGGCGGCCATCAAGGGCGTAACGTCTGCGGCAAAGGAGGGCATTCAGAATCTTGCGAAATACAGCGCGGCGATAAACAACACAGACGCATCCTCGGCGAATGCCACCATGTCAGAGTATGCATCAACATTGCTACAGGTGAAAAACTCGGTCGGCGCGGCCATCATGCCCGTGCTTACTGCGCTCTTGCCTGTTGTCAACACGATAGCTGATGCGTTCATCAATGCGGCAAACGCGGTCAATCAGTTCCTCCAAGCATTGAACGGGAAGAGCACATTCACCAAAGCGAAGAAAAACACGGTCGACTATGCGAAGAGCCTGAAAGGCGCGTCCGGAGCGGCAAAGGAGCTGCAAAAGACGCTGCTCGGTTTTGACGAGATCAACCGCCTGAACGATGAAAATAAGGGTGGAGGCGGCGGAGCCGCTGGCGCGGACTACTCGAATATGTTCGAGGAAGCAGAAGTTGGAGGCAAGATAAAGAAAACGGCGACTTGGATAAAAGACCATTTCGACGAGATCCTGTCAGTTGCAGAGAGCATTGGCGTTGCGATTGCTGCATGGAAGCTTTCAAGTGCGCTGCTAAAAGGAATTTCACTGCTTTCCGGCCTTGAGATCCCTAAAAACATCAGCGTTGGTATTTCACTTATATTTGCCGGTGTTGCAGTGGCGGCAGACAATATTGCAAACATTCTATCAGGCAAATATGGAGCCACAAGCGTTGAATCGCTGATAAAGGAAATGATTTCCGGCGCTCTGATCGGAGCTGGCGCGGTCGCGCTTGGCGCTGGGGCATGGGCGTTCCCGGTGGCTATCGCCCTTGTAATGTCCATAACGGATATCATTACGAACTGGGACGAATTGAGCAGCTCCGTTGAGCATTTCTGGGATGGCGTAGGAGACCTATTCACTGGCAACATGGACGGGTTTTGGGAAAATATCACAAAGTCGATGGAAGACTATCTTAGCGCAGATACCTGGGGGAACAAACTGACGAACGTCATCGTTGATCGCATTTGGGGCAAGGGGACGTTCGAGCAGGCAAAGAAGAATCTTGAAAATGGCCTTTCTCTAAGGGATGTCACAGACCAGATGCTGACAGACATAGAAACAGCGCTCGGGGGAGTCGGCGCATGGTTTGACGAGAATGTTGCGGCACCAATCAAAGTAGCATGGGAAGGAGCGGCGTCTTTGCTCGCGTTGAAAGCAACGACGGCCTATACAAATGTTACGGAGAAGTGGAGAAGCCTGAAAACATGGTTTGAGAACAATGTGTCTACGCCCATTAAAACAACATGGAATACGGCCTGCACGACGATCACAACCAAAGTTCAGACCGCGAAGGACAAGATCACAGGGATGTTCGGGAACGTTGGAAAGTGGTTTGAGGACAACATCACGTCTCCAATCTCCACGAAGATCACCGGTGCGTGGGACAAGGTCAAAAACTTTTGGAGCAACACTATAACGCCCAGCATCCAGAACGCAGCGGCGACCGTAAGCAACTTATTCAGCGGAGGCGTCAGCGGGAATCTTTTTTCAAACATTTTCAAGAAGAATGGGAACAAGGTCAGGGCTTACGCTTCCGGCGGCTTTGTTAGCTCCGGCGATCTCTTCATGGCGAGAGAGGCAGGGCCTGAATTCGTCGGCTCTATCGGCGGACGGACGGCTGTAGCGAATAATGACCAGATCGTTGAGGCAGTGTCCGACGGCGTGTACCGCGCGATGGCTCCGCTTGTGTCCGGAATTGGTAAGAGCGATACGCGCGTTTATCTCGACGGCAGAGAGATCACGGCAGGACAGAATCGGAGAAACCGTATGTACGGTGCGGCGCTGTCCGGCGTGTAAGGAGGCGCTATGACAGTAAAGATAAACGGAGTAGACATTACGGATTACATTGCGTTCCGTGGCTTCAAGTGGACGAGGAACGACGTAGATTCCCCAGACACTGGGCGTATGCTGGACGGCAATATGGAGCGAACGCGCGTCGCTACGAAAGTCAGGCTGGACGTTACGTGCCGCCCTCTGCTCCTTTCGGAGGCTTCCGACCTTCTGTCTGCGATCATGCCTGTTTTTGTCGAGGTACAGTACACAGATCCGCAGGAGGGCGGCACAGTTACAAAAACGATGTATTCCAACAACAACCCTGCGTCCTTCTGCATTAAGAAGCCGGACGGGCGCGAGTATTGGGACGGAATCACGTTCCCTCTCATTGAAAAGTAGGTGATACCATGCAGTCGGTTCCGAGCAACTGGAACAGCGTTTTTGAAATCGACCACAAAACTGAATTCAAGGCCGTCATAAACGGGGTCACATACACCTACGGGTCTATCAAGTCCGCGCAGATCACGAAATCCATGATGGACAAGCTGACCATTGGTCAGGCTACGTCCGCAATGCTGGACATGGTATTCAGGCCGGAAGGAACAATTCCCACGGCAGCAAAAATTGAATGCTATGTCCGGCTCACGAACTACGAGCCTACCACGTTGGTCACGGACGAGGCTGGGAACATCATCAAAACGGACGATGGGTACATTCTGGCCGGTGCATATTCGGTCGTGACCGACTGGATTCCATTTGGAACGTTCTACATCGACACGAGAGAACTTGCCGCAAACGGTCTTATGACCATCACGGCATATGACCGGATGCTTGCGGCAGAGCAGGAATTCCCGAACTCGGCAGGCTCCATGACGATGAATGCCGCTGTGGCGTACATCGCGGCGGCTCTCGGCGTGGAAACGGACAACCGCAACCAGATTGCACCTTACAGCATTGACAGCCCTGTAGGGCTTTATACGATGCGAGAGGTGCTTTCCGGAATCGCGGCTGCGTCCGGCGGCAACTTCATCATTACCGAAGAAAACAAGCTTCGGCTTGTACGGCTGGCTTCTCCGTCTACGGTCGACACGACGCGCGTCGCATCCTACGACGCGCTTTCCGACATGGTGACGATTGGAAGGATCACGCTTTATCCAGATGGGGATACGCAGTATTCTTCCGGCACGTCAGGCTATGAGATTCAAGCGGACTGTATCTATGCGACGCAGGCAATTTGTGATTATGTGAATAGCCTGCTTGGTGGTGTGTCGTATCTTCCATATTCTGCTGGTACGGCGAGGCTGAATCCGGCTATCGAGCTTGGAGACAGCGTAAGCCCGAATGGAAAGAATTCCATTGTTGCATCTGCGGTGTTCACAATTGGCGTCTCCATGAGCGCCAGCATTGAAGCACCGATAGATACAGAGGTCAACCACGAATACCCGTATCAGGGGAGGACGAAGGAAGAACGCAAGACGGCTGTTTCCGTTTCTGAGATACGCAAGACTACAGAGGAGATTTCCCTTACTGTTCGCGGGAAAGTCGGCGCGGCAGAAGTTCAGAGCGCGATAGACCTGAATCTGAACAGTTTGACTTTATCCTATTCTGCGGCTGAAAACGGCGCGTCCATCACGCTTTCCAAGGATGGCGTGAACATTCAGGGAAACGTGAAGATCGGCTCCATCGACGCAAGCAAGATCGATGTGAAGAATCTGAACGCTGACGAGATCACGGCGGGCACACTCAGTGCCATTGATATTGTCGGCTGCACGATCTACGCGCAGGAGAGCAAACAGGATTATGCAAAGATGCTTTCCAACGGCATGGAGATTTACACGGACGGGACGTACAAAATGGGCCTTTATGTTGAAGGAAGCAACCCTACTTTGGAACTTGGAAACACGACGCCAGCATTCATACAGAAGATCTTTGAAGCTTCCGCGCACAAGCTGTGGCTTGGAAACCGTACCGGAAGCGACGGGATCATGATCGATTTTACAAATCACACGGTCAAAAAGTACATAAACGGTACGGCAACAGCATTGTGAGGTGGAGATATGAACGAACGGCTTGAATCACTAAAGGCTATAAAAGAAACCCTGAATCAGATCCGTGTCACTGGTCGTTCAGACTGCTTCGCAGTCGTGGCGATCAATAACGAGCTGGACAAGCTTATCAAACAGGAGGCTGAAAATGGCTGAAACATACAAAAAGATATCTGATTTTAATGTCGCGGCTAGTTTGGGAGACAATGATCTTCTGCTCGTTTCACAATCTGGGACGACCAAGGTCATTAAAGGCTCGATGCTGAAAGCCCTTGCAAAGGCGGCTGGTGTTGAGGCGGCGAAGATAAACAATGCGACTGTCAACGCACTCGGCCACCTTGTGATTACAACGACCGACGGAACAGTTATCGACACGGGCAAGGTCACAGGCGCGGATGGCGTATCCGTCGCGGGTGCTTCCATTGATGCGCAGTATCACTTGATCCTGACGTTCTCGGACGGAAGCACGAAAGACGCGGGCTATTGCCGGGGCGCTTCCGGGGCCGGAACTGGCGATATGCTGGCATCGGATTACGACTCCGACAATGCCGTAAAGGCCGCAGGAGGCATCGCGGAATATGTCAAAAACAACATCCCAATCGCTTCTAAAAGCATTCGCGGCGGTGTGAAAATTAAGACTGTTACAAAGACAATCACGCCTTCTGAGTGGGTAGCTGCCGGCAACGGCGCGTATTATAGCGCGAGCGTACCGCTTGGTTCTTCACTTATGGCATCAGCCTATGCTTCTGCTTATGACGGAAGCTTGAGGGCCAATCAATTTTCGTTTGCGACATACAACAATACGACGGTTGTTAGGTATACAGGTGAAAAACCAACTGGCAACGTAACCGTAACCGTTGATGTGCTTTATTAGGGGGATGTTATGAACGAATTTACAGCAACACATCTTGCACCTATTAAGTTAGGACACACCGGAGAAAATGAGGCAGTGCGCGTGACGTTTTCTCTTGTGCCGTTCAAAGAAGAATTTCCCGGCGGTCGGCCTGCGCTTCTTGTGAAGCCGCCGAAAGGCGGCAATGCGTATCCGGTCGCGCTGACGAGCGAGGGCGATACCGCCTACTGGACGATCACAGCAGCAGATACTGCCGTTGCAGGCTTCGGCCAGTGTGAATTGCAGTGGTACGCTGGGGATACGCTGGCGAAATCGGATAAGTTCGATTTTATCGTTGTTCCGGCGCTCGAAGCAGGCGCAGAGCCGCCGGACGAGCCGTCCAAGCGCTGGTTCGATGCGATTCAGGCGCAGATCGGAGATCTTTCCAAGCTGACGACAAAGGCAAAGGATAACCTTGTTGCGGCCATCAACGAGGCGGCACGCTCTGGCGGCGGCTCCGGCGGCGGCACGATTGATATGCGCGTGTCCGGCGGATATATCCAGTATTCCAACGACGGTGTGACATGGGAAAACCTGATTGCGGTTTCCGAACTCAAGGGCGAGGCTGGCCCGCAGGGTGTTCCGGGCGAAAAGGGTGCTGACGGAGCGAAAGGCGACACTGGCCCGCAGGGCGAGAGAGGCCCACAGGGCATTCCGGGGGCACAGGGTATTCCGGGTGAAACCGGCCCGCAGGGCGAACGCGGCCCGCAAGGCCCCAAGGGTGACAAAGGCGACCCCGGACAGAAGGGTGAAACCGGCTCCGGCTTTGTTGTAAAGGGCTATTATGGCACGGTCTCTGCACTCCAGACCTCTGTGAAGAATCCCGCCGTTGGCGATGCCTACGGCGTCGGCGCGTCCGAGCCGTATGACATTTACATCTACGACGGCGTGACGCGCACTTGGATAAACAACGGCCCGTTGCAGGGCGCGAAGGGTGACCCCGGCCCCAAGGGTGACAAGGGCGAACCCGGCGAACAGGGGCCGAAGGGCGATACCGGCCCCATCGGCAAGACCGGCCCGCAGGGTGAGCAGGGCATCCAAGGCCAGAAGGGCGACCCCGGAAAGGATGGAGCGACCGGCCCTGCCGGAAAGGACGGACTCACACCGACGATCGGAGCAAACGGGAACTGGTATCTCGGCGACGAGGACACCGGGAAGCCGTCGAGGGGTGCGACCGGCCCACAGGGTGCGACAGGCCAACAGGGCGCGACTGGGCCTCAAGGCCCGACCGGCCCCGCAGGCCCGGACGGCGATCCCGGCAAAGACGGAAGCCCCGGCAAGGATGGAGCACCCGGCGCAGACGGCACGACATTCACGCCGTCCGTCTCCGCTGCGGGCGATCTGAGCTGGACGAACGACGGCGGCAAGGCCAACCCAGCGCCCGTCAACCTCAAAGGCCCGAAGGGTGACACCGGCCCAACTGGCCCACAGGGTGACACCGGCCCAACTGGCCCACAGGGTGAAACCGGCCCGCAGGGGCCGCAGGGCCCGGCCGGGGACAATGCGAATGTCACGAAGGATGCGGTTGTCGGTGCGCTCGGGTTTACGCCCATCGGCGCGGATGATGTGCCGGTTAAAAGCGTGAATGGCGCGACCGGCGAGGTCAAAAGCACGTTTTATGTGACGGTGACGCAAGGAAGCGACGATAACGTAACTGCCGACAAAACGGCTGAGGAAGTGTATGCGGCCTATGAAGCAGGGTATGCAGTGTATGCGATAGTGCCATCGGAGGAGCTAGGCGCTGCGGCACTCCCGCTGGCCATTGCGTTTGACGATGGAACAGATAAAACGATGCTTTTCGCAACCACATTATTCCAGGACGTGGGGGAGTCACCAACATGCCTTGTGGTTTTTTGCATCAGTGGCGCATGGCTTACGCAGAGTATGCAACTTGCGAAAAAGGCGGAAATCCCAACCATCCCGACGGCACTCAAGAACCCGAATGCACTCAACATCAAGATCGGCGATACGACGACGAGCTACGACGGAAGCGCGGCGAAAACCGTGGAAATCCCAAAAGGTGTTCCGGCTGTTACAGACACTGATAACGGCAAAATCCTTCGCGTAGTAAATGGGGCTTGGGCAGCTGCTGAACTGCTCAGTGCGGGAGGTGTGTCGTTTTGAGTGAATATCTTGTGACTGGCGCTGGGCTGACCCACACGGCAGACAGGATTCGCGCGAAAACAGGAGAGACAGCCAAAATTGTCTGGGATGCGGAAAAGGGATTCGGAAACGCAGTAGACGCGATCCAATCAGGCGGCGCTGTGGAAGCCTTGGAATGGCACCAATGCCCGGAGCTGGTGCGGAACTACCTCGAAAACGTCACATACGATCCTGCTGATTATAGTACGTCGCAGATTGCATCTTATGCGCCTGCGACGGCAGTTGTGAGCAATTACAAGCCCATCGGGCAGGAGGCGGGCGGGGTGACGCACTACAACGAAGTGCCAAATATTCTCACACCTTTTGCCGGAACGGACGTGGCAGGAACGCTCAAGCCGCTTGATGCGCTGCGCTGGATTCGCACACGGGATAACTCCGCAGAAGCATGGAATGTGCGCGATCTGGGAGGCTGGGCCTGCGACGGTGGAACCGTGAAATACGGGCTGCTGATTCGAGGCGGGAAGCTGAGCGCGGCAGATCGAGCAGTACTCGTGGGAGAACTTGGTGTTCAGCACGATCTTGATCTCCGTGGCCGGGAGGGCGGCGGTTCCGGCGACGAGCCGAACATGACAGAATCTCCGCTTGGGAGTGATGTGTGGTACACGCGCGCACAGCAATATGCATGGTACGCGCTGGAACCGGTGGCAACATGGCAGGCTTACCTCCGGTGCGTGATCGACGCAGTGACGCACAGAGAGCCGGTGTATTTCCACTGCACGGCAGGTGCGGACAGAACCGGCACGCTGGCTTGTGTTCTTGAAGGGCTGCTCGGCATGAGCCAGAGCGATATCGACAAGGACTATGAGCTGACTACATTTTATTCCGGCTCCGGGTCGGATGCGACTGCGCGACGCCGGAATGAGGCTGAGTGGAAGGGTTTGATTGCTGAGATCAACGCCGTTCCCGGCGACACGTTCCGCGATAAGTGCGTACATTTTGCTGTGGGAACGTGCGGAATGTCGCTGGCTGATATCAACGCTTACCGCGCGGCTATGATCAACGGAACACCCGAGACGCTGCACTGGTATCAGAGCATCACCAAAAATCTCACAGGCTGCACGATCAGCAACGCCGCATCTCAGGTGGATTACGGCGAGGCGTACACCGCGACGCTCACACCGGAAAACGGCAAGACGATGACCTCCGTTGTGATAAAAATGGGCGGCGTGGACATTACATCCACGGCTTATTCGGCCGGCAGCGGTGCAATCAACATCGCCAAGGCAACAGGGGCAATTACGATCACTGCGGCGGCCTCTGCACCGTCTGTGGCTTACGGCATCAAACTGAATCTCACCAACTGTGCATCTTCCAACACGGCTGACAGAATTGCCGAGGGCACAGCCTACACTACGACGCTCACGCCTACGGGAACATACAAAAAGCTTGGCACGATCACGGTCACAATGAGTGGGGAGGACATTTCCGCTCCGACGGTGTCCGGCAGCACGATCACAATTCCAAAAGTATTGGGCGACATTGTGATTACCTGTGCAGCAGAGATCACGAACATCATTGATACCATCGGGATATCTGCGAATACGCGACTGAGTACGTCGAGCGGCGCGAATCGGACGCAGAGTGGATATGCGGCCATCGGTGCCAACGAAGATGCAGCAAGTCTGATTCACCTGAAAGCGGGAGATATGCTCCGCATCAAGGGTGCAAGCCTACCCGCGTCGAATGATAGTTACAGTGCAATCGCGCTGCACAATGCAAATGGAACGTTCAACACATCGACATATCTGCATAGCGGGCTTACTTGGAACGGCATGACGTTTGCGAACAGCGGCAATATCGTCACGGTGACGGCTACGACGGAACACTACATCCGCGTATCGCTGATCTGCACGGATGCGTCGACGGTAATTGCGACGATCAATGAGGAGATCAGCTGATGGATACATGCGTATGCTGCGGACAAACGTAGAAAGGAGAGAATTATGGACACCAAGACCATCATCGTTACGCTCGTCTGTGCCGTGCTCGGCTCGTCCGCGCTGACGGCGGTCGTCAATGCCGTCGTCGGCGCAATACAGAAAAAGCGCGGCAAGGCCACGACGCAGGAGGCGCACCTAGCCGAGATCGACAAAAAGCTCGGGAAAATGCAGGAGCATCAGGACGAGCAGTATCTGGCGATCCTCCGGCTGACCATCATGTCGGAGGAAATGCCAATGGCCGAGCGTCTGATCGCCGGAGAGAAGTATAAAAAGATGGGCGGGAACGGCGACGTGAAAAAGTTCCTGCACCAGATGGAGGCGCAGTGCGAACGTAATGGAGTTTAGCAAGAAGTGGCTGATCTACAGCGCGCTCGTCAGCCTCGCGCTCATCATCGCCTGCGCGGCAGGTGCAGATCTGACAGAGATCACGCTTGCGGTGCTGGCTGAAACGACGGCTTCCAGCGGATTTTACCTCTGGAAAGCCAAGAATGAGAACCGCGCGAAGTACGCGCAGAAGTACATGGATAAATGGGCCGAGAAATACGGCCCGGAAGCGGCGGCACGCATCGCAGAGATCGTGCTGAAGGACTGAAAGGAGCATACATATGGATAAGATCATCAAGCGGCTCGGGAATCTCCTGAGCGTGAAGAGCCTTGTGACGCTGACGCTGACGGCGGTATTTGCGTACATGGCCGTGGTAGGCAAGATCAGCCAGGACTTTATGACGGTGTATGCCGTCGTGATCGCATTCTACTTCGGCACGCAGAGCCAGAAGGTGCAGGACGCGGTGGACGAGAAAGGAGGCGGAGAGGCTTGAATGCGGCGGAGCTTGTAAAAAAGCACATCGATATTGCGAACAACTACAGGACGGTCTACATGTGGGGCTGCTTCGGGATGCCGGTCACCGAGAACATCATCCGCGAAAAGGCTGCGCAGTATCCGGGCTGGTACACGGCGGCAAAGCAGGCGGAGCTGCGGAAGCTCATCGGAAAGGGATACTTCGGCTTTGACTGCGTGAACCTCACGAAGGGCATTCTGTGGGGCTGGAACGGCAGCCAGAACGCGATCTACGGCGGGGCAAAGTACGCGGTGAACGGCGTGCCGGACGTGTCCGCAGACGGCATGATCTCGAAATGCCAGAACGTCTCCACGGGAAACTGGGAGACGCTCGTGCCCGGCGAGGGGCTCTGGATGCCGGGGCACTGGGGACTTTACATCGGCGGCGGGCTTGCCGTCGAGTGTACGCCGGTCTGGAAAAACGGCGTGCAGATCACGGCAGTCGGAAATCTCGGCCAGAAAAGCGGGTACAATACGCGCATCTGGAAGAAACACGGCAGGCTCCCTTGGGTGGACTACGGAAACGCCGCGCCCGCGAAGAACGGCGAGATCATCGTCAACGGGAAGCACTACCCCATTGACCGGCTGCTGGTCGGCGGGAAGAATTATTTCGCGATCCGCGAGATCGTGGAGGTCCTAAATGCGGCCGGCGTCTGCGATTTGGCCGTTGGGAACAAGGGCAGCATCGCGGTGCTGAATAGCAAGTAATTTTCAGCCGTCCTGCGCCGAAAGGAGGCGAAAATGGCAAGAGGGCGCGTGCATTTACCGGATGGATTGAAAAATCTGCTGGCAAGCGATTGGGAGCGCGTCCTCGGGCAGGCAATGCTTGGCCGAGAGGACCGGGAGATCGGGCGGATGTACATCTTGGAACGAATGCCGCAGATCGATATTGCGGAAGAGCTGCACATGGATCGTTCAACGGTCTCCCGGCGCATGGATAAGATCATGATCGAAGCGCGCAGGACGGCGGAAAAGCTGGATATGGTATGACAAAAGCCCGAGGGATCATCCCTCGGGCTTTGCTTTTTTGGTTTTGTGATTTGGATCGTATCGTTTGCTTGCGCGCTCAAGCTCCTTGAAATCACATGAGATTCGGCAAAGAAATTCGTTTGTCTTGTTCACAACCTCAAAATATGTTTTTGCAGAACGCTGGAAAAGAGCGGCGCGGTTGCGGTCGATCTCGGCGAGCTGGTTATACAGCAGAGCCCTGTAGCGCTTATCCGGCTCATCGTCAATGTTGAACTCAATAAGCGCACAATCCGGAACGGGAACCATGTTGTTGAAGCCAAGCATACCAAGCCTTCCGCCGTCCAGCTTGAAGATATGCACGCCAGACTTTATTTTAGCGTGGTTTGGCTTTGGGGATTCCATGGGAACGAAATATCGGTATTCCCCAACGAACAGCACAACGCCGACATATGGCCTGCGTGAGTCCTTGTTGAATTGAACACGATTGTCACAGGTGTGCAAAAACCGTATGTATTTATCAGATATTCGGTAGATGCTCAATTTCTCCATATTTCGACCTTCCTTGCAAAAGAAAAGCGGGACAGTTCGTGCCGTCCCGCTTTTGATTGCCCATGCAATTTTTCGTTCCCTACTTAACGGCAAGGGTTTTCCGCTTTTTTCATTTCCTACTTAACGGCAAGGAGTCTCCGCTTTTTTCGCTCCCTACTTAACGGCAAGGGGTTTCCGCTTTGATGGGCGGTGATGAACTGGAGACGTTCGTCACTTTGTATGCAGATCACTCTGCACCTCTAGTATATCAAGCCAGACGAAAAATGCAAGCAAAAAGTTAACTTTTTTTACGACGCAAAACGACATTGAAATTATAACTTTTCGGAATTGCACACAAATGCAGCATAAATGCACGCAAGTGCAACCCTTAGATTTTTGCGGTGCGAGATAATGATAGCAGGAGCTGGCCAGCTTACTATTTTATCGGAGGTACTACTATGGAATACGCAAGTAACGGCAAGGCCAATGCGGCCCTGACCACTGGTATCATCGGCACGGCGGGCGTCGGTCTCGGCCTGCTCGGGAATCTGCTCGGCGGAGGCTGGTGCGGTATCGGCGCAAATCCGGCTGCTGCGGCTGTAGCGGCGGGCACATGCAGCGAGAATATGCCGGTCACGCGCTATGAGCTGGAAAGAGAAAACAAGCTCGCGCAGAAGGACAGCGAGATTGCGATGCTCAAGGCGAACACCTACGGCGATCAGAAAATGCTGGAGATGTACGCTTACATCGACGGCCAGCTCAAGGACGTGCGGAAGTCCCTGTGCGATCAGGCCGTTCACAACCAGCGCACTGAGGACAGCTTCGTGCTGGCCCGCCAGGACATCGCATCCATCAAGGACGAGCTGCACCGCGAGATCGAGATGGAGGCAGAGCGCCGCTGCTGCGGTGACAACAGCATTGTCACCTACGCAAACGCAACCTTTTATCCGAAGCAGGTGGCAGACATCACCACCGGCACAGCAACCACGGCGCAGACGCTCTACAACCCGCTTCCGAAGTGCGGGTGCTGCAACAAGTAAACCGAAGGGGCGGCAGCCGCCGCCCCACCCTTAATACGGAGGTATCCCTATGGTAACGATAGATCAGGCATTAAATGGATTCGAGCGATTTGCAAATAGCGAACTTATCCCGCGGTTATCGCAAGGTATTGGCTATGCTGTTTCTGTACTCATTCGGATGGCAATGGACGGCGGAAAAGAGCGATTGCTTGCAATGAAGGATAATTTCTTTGTGCAGATGACTGGAGCACTCGACGAGCAAGGGAACGTTGACATTGATCGGCTATACAAGCACGCTCGGGATGTGATCGACGGGAAAAAGATCACGTTGTTTTCGTTCAAGGACAAAGATATGCGATTTGATGCAAATGACATAGACAAGCTTTACAGATACATTCAGGAGGCGTGACGATGAAGAAATACATGGATGAGCTGTACGCGCGGCTGGAAGAGCTGGCTGAAAAGCCGCTGACGCTGGGACGCATTGAAGAGGCTGACGCCGTGGCGGGCCTCCTGTGCCGCCTGCATAAGCTCGACGGCATGGATAGAGACCATTTTCGTGAGTCCACGAAAATGACGGAATTCTCCCGAGAAGATGCCATGCGCTGGGCGGAGCACATGCAGAACGCCGACGGCACGGTCGGGCCGCACTGGACGATGGATCAGACTTCCGCCGTCGCGGATGCGAGCGGCATCCCGCACGACATCCCCCGCTGGGCGTGGGGTGTGACCATGAACATGATGTATTCGGACTACTACGATGTGGCGCGGAAGTTCGGAGTCAACGTTCCGGAGTTCTACGCGGAGCTGGCGCGGGCGTTCTTAATGGATAAGGACGGCCCCGGCCCGGAGGAAAAGCTTTGTGCGTATTATAGGTGCATTGCCCATAACAAGTAGACGAGTGTATGATGCCGTGATGCGGAAGATTAAAGGCATATCCTGAAATAAATATGTAACATATAATGTAGCATACAGGAAACGATTTTACGTTATCACATTTATCAAAACCAAACGTTCGAGTCCCGCCGCAGATGCGAACAAAGACAGTATAGAGTATAAAAAGTGCCGATTTTAGCTGTTCTGAAGCTAAAATCGGCACTTTGGCGCGGAAGGAGAGATTCGAACTCTCGCTCGCTTTTTAGACGACTACTCCCTTAGCAGGGGATTTAAAACCATTGAAAACACTGCGGGAATTGCAAATTGTAGCATATTTTGTAGCATACAGAATTTACTTGTTTGTATCTTCTTGCAACAGATTCACGGCGTCGATCATGCCGCTCATATCCGGATGGACATATCGCTGCGTCGTCGTTATCTTTGTGTGCCGCATGATCTCCTTAATCGTAAATGGGTCAATGTTTTTGGAGGCGAGGGCAGTTGCGGTCGTATGACGGCAGGAATACGGTGGGAGTTTCTGCACATCGGCCAACTCTAAGCACTCATAGTATCGTTTGTAAAAGTTGTCTTTGTTTATGCAGCATACGTTCCCAATGCGTGAGTCGCTTTCAGCGCACAAGGATTGAAGCAGCGGAGCGAGAAAATCTGGGAAAACCATCGGCGTTTCCTTGCGCTTTTTCGTTTTTATGCCGCCTTTGACAATCTCGTTTTTATTAAAGTCGATCATGTCCTTTTTGAGCCGGAGCAGCTCGCCGGGCATCATCCCAGTATAAATCATTACCAGAACAAATCCGACGAAATGATCCTTTTCGTAAGCCGCCCATAGCTTCTTAATATCAGCATCGGAAAACGGCTCCGGGGACTTTTCTTCGAGGACGGGAAGCTTTATGTATTTCGCAAGATTCACCGTGGTTTGCTTTTCAGCAATTGCAAGATTGTAGCAATGGGACACAACGGTTTTCATGTCCTTCCGCGTGTAATAGGTGCTGGCGTTGTGGTCGATCACATCTTGTATCTGCATAATTGTAAGACTATCAATTTCGCAGTCCGCGATTTCCGCCAACCGCTGAAATGCCTTGTCCGAAGCGCCCTGCCGGTCGTTGGAAAGAGACAGGTAATCCCCTTTTTGGTATGTCTTGTAGTATTCACGGAGGGTGCAGCTTCGCTTGGCCTCCTTGGGCGGGTTTGCAGCGTATTGCAGAGCCGCGCGCTTGGATGCAAAGCCGCCTTTCGTTTTCATCTTTTGCTGAAGTTTCCCGTTTTCGTCGATGTATGTTTTTTCAGTCCAACGGGCCGTCCACGTTTTCCCGCGCTGGTATGCGTTTCCCTGCCCGTTTCCTCGCGTGCGGCTGCGCTGCACGATTTGCTTTTTCCCGCACCAGCAACAAAAAAGAGACCCATCGGGGATCTCCATTTTGCATTTTACACATCGCTGCATGGGTTACCTCCTTAAAAGTACCGCTCCGGCAGTGCGCCGGGGCGGCTATTTTTTATGCACGGAACCAACCGAGGGTGGGGCTCAGGATATCCACCACCATAGCAAAAGCGCAAAGCGCGACGATGCCGAGCAGGACAAGGGTGGTGATGCGGTGCATTTTCAGGGATTTTCGAAGCTGATCGCGCTGGGTGCGGAGGCTTTTGTTTTCAAGGCGAAGCAGCTCGGAGACGGATTCCGGAGCGGGCGGCGAGATACCGAAGTACGCGTTCATATCGATGCTGAGGGCATGGCAGATCGGGCCGACGGTGTAGACAGAGGCGCTTTTTGATTCGCCGCGCAGGTACTGAGAAACCGTATTCAGGGCGAGACCGGCACGGTCGGCGATGATCTGATTTGTGAGATGCGAAGCCTCCTTTGCTTCGCGGCAGAGCTGCCACAACATTTTTTCCAAGAAAATCACTCCAAAAAACATGATTGGGGCGGAGAAAACCATGGAAATGGCTGTACATAACCATTGGTAAAAGCGTATGGTTTAACTACAGGCGGCTCCCAATCGCTTGCAGAAACCAAAGCCCGTGCCAGCATCGGCACGCTGGCACGGGCAAAACCATCAACCATGATATCAGCTTCTTTCCAAAGACTTTCCCGTTTCAGTATACCACATATGCAAGCCAATAAATGGGACTTATTCTGCAAATGACTGTAGAATTTTAATATCCAGATTTTGTGCATTCTGTCGTGTTGACTTGTTGGAACATAAGTTCTAATATATCACCATGCACTTCAACTATTCAAGAAGCACTTTCAATGAGCTGTAGTAGCACACTTCTACCCCATAGAAGGATATCTGTTGATGCTGCCGCTTCTTTGGCGCTTTGTGTGAAGCCTCGATTTGTTAGCACGATTCCAACGTGGCACTTATAAATCTGCTTCCCGGTGAAGACCTCTTGGACGGCTGCGTTTCCAACATCACCGTCGTATCGCTTGCATTGGAAAGCATATTTGACTCCATCGCGCTCTGCAATGACATCTGCGCCTTGATCTCCGCTTCTTTTCGTAACAACGACATTTTGGTATCCGTTACCGCGCAAAACATCGGCGCAAAAACATTCAAAATCAGTTCCGGACATTCTGTCGAAGTCCTGCGGAACGTTTCCGGATGCGGTTTGTTCAGGCACAGTGTTTTCGAATATAGGAACGCCGCAATCGCGCCGCAATTCGGACATCATTCTACGCCCAAACGCGATAGTCCCCTCATTGAACACATGCCTATATTGATCGAAATCGTCTCTGAATTTCTCACAGTCGGAACGTGTTTTCTCAGGCCAATTTACATAAAGCCCACGTGCGTCTCTGACTATCCTGTTTTTATTCTGTTCCATGCAATTCCGAAGGTGCCATTGGAACTCTTCCAAGTATTTCTGCAAGTCGAAATACGGCAATGCTGACTTGTATGGCACTGCGTTCCTTATCTTTGCGAGATGTCTAGCCGAAGATAACGCCTCATAGTACAGAACGATAAATTGGCCGAAGTCAGTTGTTTTGTTCATCTCAGCGATATTGCGGTTTATGCTATCAGCCAATCTCGAAGCCAAAGAAATGCAGTCTTTCTTAAAAAATGGAACTTTGAAATTTCGGTAGGCTATGTCGCTTTCTTCTTGTCTGTTGCGCGACAAATCAGCCGGTGGCGAGTATCTATACGAATCAGACATATATAATCACCTTCGCAGGATCGCTATAATCATTGGTTTCAGAATAGGAGGATGGAATGGACAAGAATATGTGCAAAACGTTTGAGATTATAAATACGGCAAAAGACAAAGAAGCAGCGATTAAAGTAGCCCTTGCGCTTTTAGTGTCGCTTCAAGAAGGGCCGGAAAAGCTTCCTGCGCCTCCGCTGGGAGTTTCCTGAACAATTCAATAAGTTGTAATTCTGCTTCGGAGAGGTCGCCGGTTTCGGTGGCCTCTTTTTTTATGCCCGCAGACGGATCATTGGTTTCACCATTGAGCCATTCAACGGGAACGTTGTATTTAGCTGAAACGACGTACAGGTAATTCCTGTACGACTTTGTTTTCCCGGCCTCCCACTCAGAAACAATGTTTGTCGGCGCGCCTATGGCTTCACAAAATTCCTTTTTCGCTCCGTGGACATATTTACCATTCTCTTTTTTGGGGATGAGAGAAAGCATCCGTTCCAGCATAATATCCATACTATCACCACGTGAATTGTGCAACTCTACGAAAACTAGAAAATTCTAATTTTATTGTTGCATTACTAGAATTTATGAGTTATTATATAACTGTACCCAAGAGGTACAGAAAAGACAGCCGCTCCGAAAACGGCGAGATTATGTGTCCTGAACAAACCCATAATATCACCGCTTTCGGGCGCTGTCAATAATAACTACTCATATTTATGAGGTATTAGGGGGGAGTGCCACGAGAAACTTGAAAGAACTTCGCCTGAACGCCGGGTTGACGCAGGAAGCCGTTGCAAAGCGGTGTAATGTCAGTCAGGTTGCAGTACACAAGTGGGAGACCGGTAACGCAGGCATCGCAAGAAAGCACCACAAAAAACTTGCGAAACTTTATGGATGCTCGGTTGAAGATTTAGTTGCCGGGCAATCACTTGGAAAGGAATGAAAACATGGATAACACAAAAGGCTTTAAGGCGTTCACACCGGGGCTTGTGTGTAAAGGAAAGCAATACGCCGAGAACACAGACCATGACGCAGGCTGAAAAGGTACTCCGACACCTGAAAACAGTCGGGAAGATTACGCCGATGGATGCCATTCGGGAATACGGTTGTCTCAGGCTTGGCGCTAGAATATGCGACCTTCGCCGCGCGGGGTATCCGATCAGAAGCAAAATCGTAACCGGCGAAAATCGTTTTGGCGAACCGACGCATTATGCTGAATACAGTTTGGAGGCCGACGATGGAGATTGATTATTCCAAAGACCCGCAGCAGGCAAGATGCGCGTATGACATCTTCGGCGTAGAGATTTACCCCGGAGAGGATTACTGGCAAGGCGACGAGGGAATCATGGCAGACCCCAGTACGGATAACTACAATCCAGACAATCAAATCGTCGCCTTGCTAGTACAACAACTCGGGACACGGTACATTTTGGAGGCGCTTGGCTACGAACGGCGCGTCTTAGAGCAAGGAGGATAATATGCTGAAAGCATTTAACGAAATGGTGAAGATTGATGTCATGCCTTTCTGCGACAAACGAAAGGCGAAGGACGAAAACGGGAAAACGATCGAGGTCCCGTATCTTTCGTGGGCAAAGTGTAAAATGCTGTTGCACGAAAACGGCGCAGAGGTAGTTTATTTCACTCCGCGCACAGACCCATCCGGCAGCTACGTATTCAAGCACTACGAAACTTCAGACAAAAACGATAGGAAGACTGATTGCTATTTTGTCTCCGTAGACATACACATCGACGAAAAAACATACACAATGGACTTCCCGCTGCTGAATGGATCACTTGTTGTCTACTCTGATACGCTCAATCAGCTTAGGATTTCAAACGCACACGCGAGAGCTTTTGTGAAGGGCGTTGCGATCTACACCGGCCTTGGTTTTTCCCTTTGGACTGGCGAGAAGGATACGGATGGGAATGTAGACGATCTGAGCACTCACAACATTTTTGCAATCAAGCAACGTGTCGAACAACTCCTGACTCAGAAAATGCAGGATGGCATTTCGATAGATGATATTTGCAAGGAAGTCGGTCTTACAAGGAAAAGGCTCGATATAATTCTAGCCGCGTTTGGTGACATCAATCTCTTGGAGGAAAGACTTAAGAAGTTATGATTCATGACCACGACAGGAGCGGGTGGTTTGGAGCGTCAGATACTGCGACAATCATGGGCCGATGGGATACAAAGACCTTCAGACAGTTTTGGCTGCAAAAACTCGGCTTGAATCACGACTATTACACAAATCTGCAAATGGAAACCGGAACGGCATTTGAGCACCGTATTCTCGAATTCATTGGCGTGAACAGGATGGACAGGCAAATAAAGATTCGTGGTTATCGCCTGCGGGTGAACTTAGATGGTGAAACATCAGATGAAATCTCAGAGGTAAAAACGCACAAGAGCCATACATTCAAAGTTTCTATGGCGTACTGGATGCAAGCGCAGGTAGAGATGTATGCCGCTCGAAAGAATCTAAGAATTGTCGCGTATAACTTAGAACCAGATGATTATAAAAACTGGTTTCGCGAAATAGATGCTGACAGGTTGAGCTATCACAAGATCGAATATGACCATGCTTGGGTTGAAAATGAGTATTTGCCAAGGATTCGATACCTAGCACATTGTTTACGGAAAGGGGTTTTCCCTATTGATGGAGATTACATTCGAGAACGCCGACTGGTCGATTGATTCCGCTGGTACATGGCTTCGCATCCGCGCGGACGTCCCCGCAAAAGCGCAGATGTTTCTGGCAACGATGATTCCCGGAAAGAAGTACGTCGCGGAGATCAAGGAGTTCCGCAAGAAGCGTAGTCTTGATTCAAACAACTACTTCTGGCAGCTCTGCGATCAGATCGCGAACAAGCTCGGACGGACGAAAGAAGACATATACATCGACTATATCAAGGCGGTCGGCGTATTTAAGGACTTCCACCTCACAAGAGAGGACGCGCCAACGTTCCGGACGGCGTGGTCTATGCTCGGGACAGGCTGGCCGACCGAAGAAGTTGACTATAAGCAGGACGGAGATGGCGTTGTTGTCAGAGCCTATTACGGCTCTTCGACGTATAACAGCAAGCAAATGTGCCGCATTATCGATATGGCGGTGCAGGATGCGAAAAGCCTCGGAATCGAGACCTTGACGCCGGACGAGCTGGCTCGAATGAACATTGAATGGGGTGAGAGAGTTGCACAAACAGACAAAGGCAACTAGTATCCCCGCCTCTGTAAAAGAGGCCGTTATGGAGCGTGACGGCGGCTACTGCATCGTTTGCGGTAGACCGGGAAGCCCGTGGTGCCACTACATACCGCGCTCACACGGCGGCCTTGGAATCGCCGAGAACATCATAACGCTGTGCGACATATGTCACACCAGATACGACCAATCAGCAGACCGCGCGGCGTTCAAAGATGTGCTGGCGAATTATCTGAGAAGCAAATATCCCGGATGGGACGAAACAAACCTTGTATACAGGAAAGGAATTTGGAATGCTTAACACAATTACAATCATGGGAAGGTTAACTACTGACCCGATACTGCGGAGAACGCAGACCGGCGTTGCGGCCGCCTCCTTCACGCTGGCCTGTGAGCGCGACTACGCGCCGCAGGGCGGGGAGAAAGAGACAGACTTCATCAATGTTGTCTGCTGGCGCAGCACCGCCGAGTTCGTAGACAAATACTTCTCAAAAGGCCGTATGGCCGTAGTGTCTGGCCGCTTGCAGATTCGCGACTGGACGGATAAAGAAGGGAACAAACGCCGCAGCGCAGAAATCCTTGCGGATCGCGTTTATTTTGGCGACTCCAAGCACGACAACGATTCTCATGAAGCCAAGAGCGATTTCACGGAAGTTCAGGGCAACGAAGATGATTTGCCCTTCTGATTGGAGGTGGTACATATGCAGTATGATGTAATGCTTATCGGGTCTACGGACATATCGGATTTCAACGACGTAGATACACCCGTTTTCATCTTCAAGAATATTTCCCGTGATGAATTTGATACGTTGATGAATTTGGCAGACAGAAACGGGGGAATTACAGTCTGCGTTCGCTATCACCACTCCGAGGCATAGCGCCTATGGCATTTGACAGTTTCAATGCCTATCACAGCTACTTGAAGTCGATTGACCCGCTCAACGACGCGGAAAGAGGGCGGCTTTTCACGGCATGCCTAGAATACAGCATGACGGGCGAAGCCCCCGATTTACGTGGGAACGAGCGTTTCGTCTTTCCGGTGATGAAAGAGCGGATAGATAGGGATAAAACGAGATATGCCGCTAAATGTGAGGCGAATAGGAAGAACGTCAAAAAGAGATGGAGTGATACGAACGCATACGACCGTATACCATCGAATACGAACGTATACGACCGTATACAATCGAATACGTTCGTATGTGAGGGAGAAAAAGAAGAGGGCGCCCCCCTTGTTCCCCCTTCCCCTTCTCCCCCTGTAACCCCCGTAACCCCATCCCCCTATAATCCCCCTTCCCCAGAAGAAAAAGAGGGCGCAGCACACGCGCGAGGAGCGGGAGCACGAAAACCGACGCGAAAGCAATTTACCCCGCCGACGCTTGACGAGGTTACCGCCTACGCGGAAAGCCGTGGGCATCCTGAGTTTGCCAAGAAGTTCTTCGAGTATTTCACCGTTGGCAACTGGATTGACGCAAAAGGCCAGCCTGTGCAGAACTGGAAGCAGAAGTTCTTGACGTGGGAAGCGAATGGGAAGGATAAAAACGGCCAGCCAGCGCGAAAAAATTCAACATACGTCGAGCATGGCGGCGAAATGGGGGACTTTGAACGCCGGGCAATGCAAAAAATGATGGAAAGAGGAATGCCGGATGGTTAGAATCGGGCAATTTGACGAACGGTGTCCTTGCAAGCAAGATTGCGCTGGTCGGAGCGCGGAAGGCCGCAAAACCTGTGCAGCATATGCCGAGTATGCGAAGATCAAAACTGCCGAGTACGAAAAGCGCGTCGAGGAAGGCGAGAAACGCCGCCTTGCGAGGGCATGGACACAAGCGCAATCCAGATTTGCAGCGAAAGCCAGAGGAGATACACGGCGCGGTAAGCGCCACTTGAAGTAGGAGGCTAGGATATGCCGAACATTGACGAGCTCCGGGCTATGGACAGCCCGACGATCACACCGGCGGTCGCGTCGAGGTTTCTCGGCTGCGCGCCACACTGGCTGCGAATCATGGCACGGGAAAAACCGGAGATGCTGGGATTCCCAGTCTGCTGCACAAGCGAACACAGGGTGAAAATCCCGAGAGAGCCATTTATCCGGTTCCTCGGAGGATGAAAGGAGAGGATAGCATGAGCGACGTGGAGTTTATCACGGGAGTCAATCACCAGAGAGCGCGGGAACGCGAATGGGAAGCACGCAGAGCCGAGAGGGACGGCCTGCGGGAAAAGAGAGAGCGGGTACGACGGGTGGCGCTCTCCGGCTGCTGGCTGGCAGGGGCGTTTTTGTCCGGCATGGCGCTGGTGCTGCTGGCCTTGGAGCTGGCCGGTGCGGCACTGGCATTCGGCGGAGCGGCGGCGATCAGCGCTGTACTGGGGAGTGTGCTGTATGAGCTGTGAGGATATTATCAGGGCGCTGCGGTGCATATCCACACCGGACGGTGAGTATGAGGACTGCACGGGATGCCCGTACTACAAGCAAGAACGATTGAGCGCGGAGCTGAAAGAAAGGCTGCTGGTAGATACATGGCCAAGATGCGACTGTGACAAAGTCTGCATGGATGCAGCCGACAGGATCGAGCGGCTGGAGGCAGAAAACAAGGCGCTTCGAGCGAAGCTGCCGGGAAACGAAATTTAAGGAGGAAACAATAATGGAAAACAAAAGCGGGCAGCATTACATCATTCGGTGCGATCGGGCGGGCGTATTCTTCGCAAAGATCGCGGAGCGCAGAGGTGCCGAGGCAGATCTGGTTGATTGCCGAAGGCTGTGGTATTGGGATGGAGCGGCGAGCTTGTCCCAGCTCGCAACGGATGGGGTGAAAGCACCGGAAAACTGTAAGTTTACGGTAACAATACCGGCAATGACGGTACTCGGGATTATTGAGATCATCCCTTGCACCGACGAGGCGGTGCGGAGCATAAATGGAGTAAGAGTATGGAAACGATAAAAATCAAAGAGTTTCTGGCCGCGCGATCCGGCGACGGCTCCGGCGACGGCTACGGCGACGGCTACGGCTCCGGCTCCGGCTACGGCTCCGGCGACGGCTACGGCTACGGCTACGGCGACGGCTCCGGCACCGGCTACGGCACCGGCTACGACTCCGGCGACGGCGACGACTCCGGCGACGGCTACGGCTCCGGCGACGGCTCCGGCTCCGGCTACGGCATTAAAAAGTACGACGGAGAAGATGTACATATGATCGATGGTGTACAGACGATCATCACGTCGGTACACGGGGACATTGCGAAGGGCTTTATCCTGCAAGGCGATCTGACGCTGACGCCATGCTTCATCGCGAAAGTTGACGGCTGCTTCGCGCACGGGGAGACGGTGCGTCAGGCTGTGACGGATGCGCGCGATAAGGCGTTTGAGCGCCTGGCGCAGGAGGAGCGGATCACCGCATTTCTAGATGCGATCAAGCCGAATACAGAGTATCCGGTAATGACGCTGTACGACTGGCATCACCGGCTGACTGGGAGCTGCGAAGCCGGGCGAAAGGCATTTGCGAAGGATCACGGAATCGACCTGAGCACATGTATGACGCGCGAGGCATTCTTTGAGCTGACAAAGGATGCCTATGGAGGGAGTGTGATCCGCGAGGCAATGCGGATCGCTGAGCGCGAGAAAGATGGCGAGTAACGGGAAAATTCCGGTGGAGCTGACGCCGGAGCAGATGGAGGACCTGATCGACGCGGCCACGCGGGCCGCTGAGCAAAATCAGGAGGACGCAGAGATACTGAGCAGCCAGCCGCGCATAGACCGGGAGACCGTCGGGATGCTGCTGGAGACGCGCAAGCGCCTGCTGACGCTGGCGGCGTGGATGCAGCATTTGTGGGAGGAGGCCGAGGACGAATGATGCGGTACGCACCGAAAACAAAGCCGATCCCGCCTCCATGCGGGAGAGACTGCCCGGGACGTGCGCCGGGATGCAGCGCGAAGTGCTGCTCATGGATGCTGTATCAGTCCATCCGGGAGCACATCTATCAAAAGCAGCTCGCAGAGAAGCACGCGCAGGAGCTGAATTTCGTGGCGCAGCGGGAGATCGCGCACGCCGGGAGGAAAGTAAGGAAGGGGCATTTGTATGCGGCAAAATAGCACCGATTACTCGGGAGAGCGGGCACCGCGCAGGCCGCGCGTGATCGCGCAGGCCGGGTATACCGGGAAAAATTATTACGCCGTCGCGTACCGCGATCAGAGCATTACGGTACGCGCGGGAGACGAGCTGGCCGCGATCTTTACGGCGGCAAAATACTGGGGCTATAAGTGGAGCACGCCGGAATACCACCAGAACGCCAGGGCGATGAAGCTCCACTATAAGCCGGAGTTCCTGATCGGATAAAAAATGCCCTCGACCGGTTCCAGCCGGTCGAGGGCAGAGAAGCCTACACTTCCCCATGACAAGTTACAAGGAGAGTATACCATGAAAAATCCATATTTGCAAGAGACAACGGAGATCATCCGCGGGCAGCTTGTTCCGATTGATGGAAGGGGGTAAAAGCCTTACAGCAATGAATTCGATTGCAAGAGTGTTTCCACGCAAGACAAAAGCTTCTCCCATCGATCCACTGGCATTCTTCGGCCCGCCGACCATCGAAAACATCGCAGATTGCATCAAGGCAAATGTGATACAGGTCAACATATCCGTGACATTCACTTGGGATATAGAGACGGCGGAGGAACTGTACTATGCGTGGCAGGTGTTGGGCGTGCCTGTCGAGGTGGGCGGTCCTGCGTTTGATGATCGCATGGGCGATTTTACACCGGGTATGTATCTGCGCGACGGATACATATTCACGTCTCGCGGTTGCACGAAAGAATGCTGGTG